>JQIA01000340.1_pt1 | contig 22974 bp, 22 predicted proteins | sample 811431 | NCBI WGS metagenome assembly JQIA01 (sample SAMN02998118, study PRJNA258478) | marine sediment metagenome | biome: marine; feature: seafloor; material: sediment; isolation source: oil-polluted sediment collected from 3 locations (0.5 km, 0.7 km and 0.9 km)... | place: USA: Gulf of Mexico ...
GAAAAGGGCCCATATACAAGATTTAGTGTCTGGCCAGGCTTGAAGTAGTACATATGGTACGTCAAAAGTCTGGACAGACACTAAAGCGCAGCAGATGGGTTTTTTTACGACGCCATCAAGGTTTAAACAAACATGATTGCCAACACAACCAAAATATCAATTATAATTCCGGCCCTTAATGAAGCCGGGACAATAAACCAATCCACCACAGCTATTCTCAATCAGAATATCAACGATATCGAAATCATCATCGTCGATGGTGACGCAAATCATTCATCCCTCAAATCTATTAGAGACAAAAACATAATACCCCTTACAAGCTTGCCCGGAAGAGGTCTTCAGATGAATCATGGTGCTGGAAAAGCTAAAGGGGAAACCCTGCTTTTTCTTCATTCAGACACGATCCTTCCTGAAAATGGTCTCAGATATATTATCGAAACCATGAAAGATAAAAACATCTCAGCAGGTGCCTTTGACCTGACAATCGATTCAGTTCATCCCGCTTTCAGAATTATTGAAAAAATGGCAACATTCCGATCCCGTATTACCCGTATTCCCTTTGGGGATCAGGCAGTTTTCATCAGAAAAGATCTCTTTCAACAACTCGGCGGTTTTAATGAACTCCCGATCATGGAAGATCTCGATCTGATGCGACGGGTCAGAAAAGCCGGCTTAAAAATCCGGTTTTTATCACCCGGGGTTTTAACATCCGCAAGACGCTGGGAAAAAGAAGGGATTCTCTATTGCACACTGCGGAACTGGGGGATTCTTATTTTATACATGATTGGGGTAGCGCCCTCACGTCTGACCCGTTACTATGCCGGAATTTCCAAAAAGCTTCGATAGCAGCGTTGCTCAATGCTCCACGTGGCGCTGCCATTAGTTCGCATTGAGACGCCTTGCTCTCAAAGCTTTTTGAAAGTTCCGAGGCTGTTATTGTGGTATATCTTTATTTTGATTACCGCAACCATTTCTGGTATAATAACAAAATTCGATCATTTTATTCCTGTTATTGCAATTATCCGGCACAGATTATTTACAAATTTTACTAAACACTTTTTCAGGACCAGCAAATGAATTCTTCCTTAGCCATATTAATTGTGGATAATTCAGGATATATGCGTAAATTTATGCAGACATCATTGAAAAGTCTCGGATATGAGAACACTCTCGAGGCGTTTGATGGTAAAAATGTCCTGGATGTTCTGATGGAACATAAAGTTGATCTTATTCTTTCGTCATTAAATCTGGCAAAGGTAAATGGTCTTGAATTAATCAGGGCTCTTAAAAATCACTCAGGCCTTAAACATATTCCATTCATTGTTGTTACATCAGATATATCAAAAGACATTTTTAAAGAGACAATGAAAAACGGGGCTGCAGGCTATATCACTAAACCTTATACACCGGCAGATCTTGCAAAAGTAATCGAATCGATCATGAAGACAGAGCGTTAATCCACACCTCAAAAAATTAACCCGTGTAAATACAAAACCCCGCACCGGAAATCCGGTGCAAGGTTCTTTGGGGGGGGGTTATTTAGTATAGATAATCGAATATTTAAAGGTTGCCGGTTCCAGCCAGTCGAGAGTCTTTTCACCGACCTGTGCAAAGGGATACATCAGGTAGTTTAAAGGGTCACCGTGTTGAGGCGGATTCAATACAACGTCTCTGCCCTCTCCGAGTTTAATTCTGTATGGATCGATGCCACCCCAGAAATAATCTCTGTATTCTTTAGTTTTCGTATCTTCCGGCTCCAGGTTCTGCTTCAGCATCATCTTTCGAACATCAGCAGGATCAACGGGCACCCAGCCATAACCGGGAAGATAAAATTCTGCCCAGCAGTGCTGCCATTTACTGATGTCCTGAACTGCTTTTTTACCCTGACGTATTCCCAGAATTTCACGGGCAGGAACGCCAGCGGCTCTTGCAAGGGCTACGAAAATTGAACTGATATCGGCACATTTCCCACAGGGTTCTTTTAAAAGCCTGTTAATATTACCAACCCCACAGCCTTTGGTTTCAAGGTTCCGCCAGGTATTTTCACAGGTCCAGTCATAAACAGCTTTTGCTTTAGCAAGGACACCTTTTTTCCCTTTTGTAATTGAATCTACAAGTTTTTTAACCTCTCCGTCTATCGGGCCAGGACGGGTTGGAGCAAGGTAAAGTGCATAATCGGCCTGATCCCATGCGGCTTCTTTTTCTGGAAAATCGCGCCTGATCACTTCGTCCCTTTTAACGTCAAAAGTAAAGGTCAGCGTTCTTTTTTCTGCTCCGGCCACCCATTTTGCATACAGCATGTTATTCTGAAAAACCCTGTCTGTGTATACTGCTGATTCAGAATAATTACCGTCCACTTTAATATTACTGATCATCTGATTGTTGTTTGTAATCGGGTAAGGGATCCATAACTGTATATCCTTTTCCGTATCGTGGGATGACAGATCAACTACCATTGTAATATGCCCTGATGATGTTTCGGCCCAGGCTGAAAAAGGCACCATCAGCATTAAGGTAATCATTAATAAAGTCAAACATCTTGCCATTATCTATTCTCCATAAGTAAAAATTATATCAACATTCTTTTTATACCGACGCTTCAATAATCGCCAATTCATAATACTGATGGTTACAGCTCGGCCTATAGATTTTCCTTATAAAAGGAACTTTTAACGATTTAATAAATAGTACACATTTGTATTTTCAAGTTTACATATTACATTTATGTATATTTAAAGCACTCCCCTCAAACATACAAAACGCCCCAATCAAACTTATAAGCCAATTATTTCATAAACTTAAACGACAAAACAAATACATGGCACAGGCTTTGCTTTATAGAACAGCGACGTCATAAATTAAGACACTGGCATAAACCCGAAAAACAGGGTGCCGGATTAAAAGAGAAATAGAAAACTCTTTACGCAGAAAGTTAAAGGAGAGACGAAATGAAAAAAATCGAGGCAATCATCAAGCCATTTAAACTGGAAGAAGTAAAAGATGGACTTAGCGCCATTGGTATCACCGGAATGACCGTAAGTGAAGTTAAAGGCTTTGGGAGACAAAAGGGCCACAAGGAAATATACAGAGGCGCTGAATACAGCATCGATTTTGTTCCGAAGATCAAACTTGAAATCGTTGTTGAATCAGGCATCGTGGAACAGGTTGTTTCGGTAATCACTGAAACGGCGAACAGCGGCCAGATAGGTGATGGTAAGATTTTTGTTCTGCCTGTTGAAACCATTGTCAGAATACGAACCGGAGAAAAAGATAAGGACGCAATCTGATCAGATTAACTGCCGCAAGCTACTTACTCCTAATATTTGTAAGGATTAGCAATAAGGGATTTATAAAAATGAAATCATTAATTTTAATAGTACTATCAATATTTGCTGTTGTTTCCACCGGCTGGGCCGACGAAGCACCGACTGCCATTTCAAATAAAGAAGCCATCGATCTCGTTCAGACCCATGCCAACTTTCTGTGGACGCTGATTGCCGCTGCACTGGTATTTTTCATGCAGGCTGGATTTGCAATGGTTGAGGCCGGCTTTACACGTTCCAAAAATGTTATCAACATCATGATGAAAAACCTGATGGATTTTTCCATGGGTACCCTGGCATTCTGGGCAATCGGTTTCGGGCTGATGTTCGGTGTTTCCAAATCCGGTTTTTTCGGAACGTCCGGTTTCTTTTTAAGTGATTTCAAACCGGACGGTGACCCTTGGGTTTTAGCCTTCTGGATGTTTCAGGTCGTGTTTGCAGCAACAGCAGCAACAATTGTGTCCGGTGCAATGGCAGAAAGGACTAAATTTGTCGGCTATCTTATATACAGTGTTGTTTTAAGTGCACTTATCTATCCCATATTTGGAAGCTGGGCATGGGGTAGTCTTTTAAACGGCGCCGGATGGCTTGAAAATCTTGGCTTTATCGATTTCGCAGGTTCAACTGTCGTCCACTCAACAGGTGGCTGGGCAGCTCTGGCCGGTGCAATTGTGATTGGACCCCGTTTAGGCAAGTATACAAAAGACGGGCAGATCAGACCAATCCTGGGACATAATATCGGCCTTGCAGCACTCGGCGTATTTATCCTCTGGTTAGGCTGGTTCGGGTTTAACCCGGGTTCAACAACAACTGCTGATAAAAGTATCGCCATGATCTTTGTAAATACGAATCTTGCTGCTGCAACAGGCGCCGTTTTCGCCATGTTTGTATCATGGATCAAATTCGGTAAACCTGAAGCAGGTATGAGTCTTAACGGCGCACTTGCGGGACTCGTTGGCATCACCGCAGGGTGTGCAAATGTAACACCGGGCAGTGCTATTATCATTGGGGCTGTTGCCGGAACCATCGTAGTCTTTTCAGTTGTGTTCTTTGACAAAGTCAAAATTGATGATCCTGTTGGTGCCATCTCTGTTCATGGCGTCTGTGGTGCATGGGGAACCCTTGCGGCTGGTTTATTCAACATGGGCGGCGTTACAGGTAAAATCATCGGCGTTCAGCTTCTGGGCATCTGCGCAAACTTTATCTGGGTTTTTGGGACAGCCTTTGTCATGTTTAAAATTATCGATGCGACTATCGGCCTTAGAGTCTCTCCTGAAGAAGAACTTGAAGGGCTCGATCTCTCTGAACACGGTGGCAGTGCATATCCTGATTTTGAAGTATCCTCTGCCAAATCATTTTAACTATATAGCGATTAACACAACCGCCGGTGACATTCTTAAATATCACCGGCGGTCTTTCCCGTAACGGTTTGCAGGGGATACCAAAGGAGCATTGGATGGGACTGATTGAAGAATGCATTTCTAAGCTTGTTTTCGATAAAACAGATCACTGGGACTTTAACGAAATTACATTAAGCGGGAAAAAAATATTTTTATTAAGTGAAATTAATGGAAAAAGTTCTTTAAAAGATCTGTGTAAAAGGTTTAATATTGGGCTTTCAGAAATCAAAAACATTATTAATGAGCTTGGGAAGCTGAATTTGATTAAAACGGTTATAAATGATACGCCTCTCAATGGCTCTGAAATCATTTCAGTCACAACAGACAAACAAGCCGTAATGACCGATGATGGGAAAAGCTTCGTTCCTGAAGCAAATGGCCCGCATCATGAGGAAGTACCAGCCGAACCAGCGAAAACCAAAGTATACAGAGGCGTCAGCTACGCATGATTTTTACCCTTTTTTATAAAATTGGCCGTATTAATAAATTACAGAAACACAATTGGACACTATATTTAGAATGTTAAAAGAACAGGCTCAAAAATTAAAACATGATCGTCTTAAATTAAACGATGAATACATCAAAAACCCGGACGAGACCTATATCAAAAACAACACCGCTCTATTAGACGGGTATTTTATCACCGCCTTTGACACGCTCGAATTAAACGGCAGTGAAGATGAAAGAAAAATCCGGTACACCATTGCGGCTATTGGCGGATACGGTCGATCAGAACAATGTGTTTTTTCTGATGTTGATATTATGTTTCTCTTTGACAGAAAAATACCAAAGGGTGCAGACACGCTTATTCAAAAAATATTATATCCATTATGGGACATCGGACTCGATGTCGGTTATGCCACACGAACCGTGGATGAATGCATCCAGTTAGCCTCGCAGGATGTTGAGATAATGACTTCGTTACTCAGTTCACGTTTTCTCCGGGGGGCATCCTCCGTCTATAATAAATTTAAAAAGGCATTCAAAAAAAGACTTAAAACCTCACACAACAAATATGTAAACCTCATAAAAGCGTCCAACCTTGAAAGGCATGGCAAATTCGGCGATTCATCAAGCCTTCTGGAGCCCGATTTAAAAAACGGAAAAGGTGGTTTAAGAGATTTCCATGCAATGCTCTGGATCGGCAATATCAAAACCGCAATGAGCCATCAGGAAATGCCTGAGAAATTCCTAAACCTCTCAGCAGGGGAATACGAAAATCTTACACAGGCCCTGAATTTTATCCGAAAAACGAGAAACCTACTGCATATTATAGCCCGCCGGAAGAGCGACCACCTATTCTTTGATTTTCACGAAGACGTTGCAAAAGCACTCTGCTTTGAAGAAGTTGACGGCCAAAAACCGGTAGAAAGATTTATTGGAGAGCTTCATGAGAAAATGGGTATCATTAAAAATACGCACCAGATGTTTTGCTCAGAAAACACGAAACCCGGAACGAAGTTTTCTGTTAAAAACCTTTTTAAAAAAACAAAAACAACCGGCCTGTTATTAACGGGGAATTTGATCACCTTTGATTCTCCAGAAACGATTACGCAGACACCCGAACTGCTCATGAAAATTTTTTATGAGAGTGCCCGTTTAAATGTATATATTGCCTCTGACGCAAAACGCATCATAAAAAAACAGGCCAGGCTCGCAGCCACGCCCGAATTCCGCCTAAAAACAGTTTCCATGTTTGAAGACATGATGAATACAGTCTCCGACAGGTATAATGTGATCAATGAAATGCTGACCACCGGCCTCCTGTTTTCATTTATCCCGGCATTTAAAAATATTGCCAACCGTATTCAGTACAACAACTACCATATCTATCCTGTAGACAGACACTCAATCAATGTTCTAAGGGAGATGCGATGCTTTGTAAATAAAGAGAGCCAGGAGCACACCCCTTTATACGGCGAGCTCTATATTGAAACAGAACACAAAAGAATCCTCCATTGGGCTGCCCTGCTCCATGATATAGGAAAGGGAGTAAAGGGGCCAAACCACGAGACCACAGGTTCAAACCTTGCCGTCAAAATTCTTTCGGAAATGGGACTGCCTCATGACATGATTGAAACAGTCTGTTTTTTGATTGAAAACCACCTCTTTTTCATCAATGCCGCAAGACGGAGGGATATTGACGATGAAGAGACGGCACTCTATTGTGCCCGGCAGATCCAGTCGACGGAACGTCTGAAGATGCTATACCTTTTAACGGTTGCCGATTCAATTGCAACCGGCCCGAATGCCTGGAACTCCTGGACGGAAAGTCTTTTAAAAGAACTTTTTTTCAAAGTCTATGAAATTCTTGGAACCGGCCGTTTTGCCTCTCAGGATAAGGAGAAAGAGCTTGCTGATAAAAGATCTTCCATCCTGTCCCGCGCACCGAATATTAAACATACAACTGAAGATCTTAAGAAAACAGTCTCCGGCATGTCCAACAGATACATGCTGAATCACTCAGAAGAGGCGATCCTGAACCATATAAAACTGTATGAAACAATTGACACAAAAGGATTTGCCATACAAGTTGAAAAACCTCAGGAGACTGAAACAATTATCGTAACACTTTGCGGGAACGCGACCCCCGGTTTTTTTTCTAAAATTGCAGGTGTATTCACACTCAATAATTTTAACATTTTAGATGCTCATGTCTATTCCTGGGGAAAGACCACTGCACTCGATATTTTTACGATCAAACCCTTTTATGAGAACACATTTGACAGCAGAAAACCTGAAAAAATAAAACGCGATATTGAAAATGCGCTGTCCGGTTCTTTAAACCTGAATCAGGAATTGCAGACAAAGAAAGATCACCCTTTTTATAAAAAGAAACTGAAAATTGCAGGCGCTGAAAACAGAGTTGAAATCGATAATGACAGCTCCGGTTTTTTTTCTATTATTGAAGTCTTTACCTATGATTTCCCCGGACTTTTGTACTCAGTTACCAACCACCTTTATGAAAATAACATTGACGTAGTCTATTCAAAAATCACAACCCATGTCGATCAGGTTGTAGATATCTTTTATGTCAGAGAAGTAAACGGTTGTAAAATCAGTCAGGCAGCATTGATAGAAAAGCTAAAATCCGACATACTTGAGACAATCGAGAACAGTTAAAACAAGGACTACTGTCTACCTGAGATAAACAACCTATACCGATTACAAACAGGCATTTTAAATTATAAGCGCCGGCAGCTCATCCCCCCGATGATACACTGCAAGAATTGTATTGAAATTTCCCTTATAATACGCGATAATACGTAACTGTATTTACAGAGTAATACTCCCGAATATTTTTTACATAATTTTTTCAGCAGTTTTATGACCCATTGCATTTCAGGTAGCCACAGCGAATGATTCAGGAGTCTCTGTTCCCCGCAATTACTAAAAATATGGCTTGTTTTTTGCATATTTTAACAATTGCAGCCAGTCGCATTTATTTTTCAAATTTTTCTTAACTTATAATGAAAGACTTATACGGATAATACAAATGCTGATTAGAGTAAAAAAAGGTCACAACCTGAACATCGCCGGTCAGCCCGGAAGCGATATTGAGGTACTGGGCAAACCCGACAGAGTTGCCGTGCTTCCTGAACATATACCGTTTATCAAACCCAGACTCCTTATCTCCAAATGGAATCGGGTAAAAATAGGAACCCCTCTTTTTCAGGATAAACGCAATCCTGACATTCTTTTTCTCTCTCCCGGGAGCGGGGTTATAGAATCGATAAAATACGGGAAACGACGTGTCATAAAAGAGATCGTCATCGGACTGGATGAAAATGAAAAAGAAGAATCGTTTCAAAGCCTTAACGCCTCAGAAGTAGCGTCTGTTCCCAGAGACAAACTTGTAAATCTTCTGATCAAAGGAGGCGGCTGGCCGCATATCCGGTCACTGCCATTCAGAGATATAGCTGATCCTGAGACAATGCCACCCTCTGTTATTGTCTCACTTGAGTCACTCGACAGCTTCATGCCGTCGTCAGAATTTTATCTGGCTGAAAATGAGGAATTGTTCCTTTTTGGCCTGAACATCCTGCAAAGGCTGTCTGAGACAGTTTTTGTATCATCTCTGAAAAACCTGAAACTTCCGGACGCTTTAAAAAAAACGGTCACACATACCGTCTCAGGAAAATACCCGGCAGATGACCCGGGGGTAATGCTTTACCATATTAAAAAAACACCTGCCGAAAATAATGCCTGGTATATTAACGGGCAGGATGTCCTTTTTATCGCTTCACTGATTAAAAACGGCAGATATCCTGTTGAAAAGATATACTCGGTTGCCGGCACAGGAGCGCCTGTGAAAAGATTTATTAAAGCAAGGATCGGTGCTCCCGTAAGTCAGCTTGATGGACAGCAGGATCAGAGTTCTGTAAAACTCAGATATGTGGCAGGGGGCACACTGAGAGGATATGCCCTGCCCCGTAATTCCTATATGGGCCTGTATGAATCTTCACTGAATATCATGCCGGAAGGTGATGAGGAAGAATTTTTCGGATTTGTCAGACCCGGATTCAAAAGGCAAAGTTATTCAAGAACGTTCCTGTCATTTTTTAATAAATCGACTATTGACATGAGCTGCAATATGCACGGAGAACTGAGAGCGTGTATCAATTGCAGCACCTGTGAGACAGTCTGCCAGGTGAATATCTATCCCCAGTTTGCTTTTAAATGCATCGAAGCTGGTGAAACTGAGGAAGCGCTTGCCCACGGTCTTCTGGACTGTGTTGAATGCGGCCTCTGCACCTATGTATGTCCTTCAAAAATAGACTTAAACCAGAAATTCAAAGATGCCAAAGCAGCATACTATAAGGAACAAGCCTGATTATGGAGATACTGAAAAAACTGTTAGATGCCCGGAAAAAACACTTTGAAAAGGGGGGGAAACTTGAAAAATTTCACCCGATATACGAAGCAAACCGAACCCTCTTCTTTATTCCGGGAACAACAACTAAAACAGGCCCCCATGTTCGTGACGGCCTAGATGTTAAACGGTTTATGACCTTTGTAATTCTTGCCCTTATGCCGCTGTTTTTGTTCGGGGTCTATAATGCCGGGTATTACTCAAACCTGGCATCAGGTGCATCAGTAGATTTTATACCTGTTGTTTTAAGAGGCTTGGTTATAGTCATGCCGCTCCTGATTGTCTCCTACTCGGTAGGTCTTTTCTGGGAAGGCCTCTTTGCAGTTGTTCGTGGCCATAATATCAGTGAAGGATTTCTCGTTACTGGCCTTATTTTTCCGCTAACCCTTCCGCCAACAACCCCACTATGGCAGGCGGCCGTTGGGATTTCATTCGGTGTTGTTATCGGTAAAGAAATTTTCGGCGGTTCCGGAAGAAATCTTTTTAATCCTGCCTTAACAGCCAGAGCTTTTATGTTTTTTGCCTATCCGGTATCCATGTCCGGTGACAAGGTATGGGTTGCCGCAAAAACAACTATTCACACAGCAGTTGATGCTGTCAGCGGCGCCACGCCTCTTGCAGTCTCCATGTCAACAACCGGATCTGATGCCATAACCGGTTCCCTGGCAAAAGCCGGGTTCACATTAAATGACCTTTTCTTCGGTTTTTATCCCGGTTCGATTGGGGAAACATCGGCATTCCTTTGCCTCATCGGCGGCCTGTTTTTATGCCTCACCGGTATCGCAAATTACAGAATTATATTAAGCGGCGTTTTAGGCGTTCTTGTAACAGGCACCATTCTAAATACTATTGCCGGTCCGGCATCTTCTCCATGGCTCTCACTCAATCCATTCTATCACCTTATCATGGGCGGGTTTGCCTTTGGTATCACCTTTATGGCAACCGACCCTGTTTCAGGACCGGGAATGAACAGCTCAAAATGGATTTACGGGTTCTGTATCGGAGCCCTGACCGTTATCGTACGTGTCTTTAACCCTGCATACGCTGAAGGGACAATGCTGGCAATACTCTTTATGAATCTTTTTGCACCCCTTCTCGATTATATTGAAATTAAAGTAAAACTCAGAAAGAGGATTCCAAATGTCTGATAGCGTAAAAGCCATCATTTTTGCAGCCGTTTTAAGTGTGGTCTGTTGTGTTCTTATCACTGCGGCCTGCACAGGCCTTAAAAAATATCAGGTGGCAAATGAAATTCTCGACAGGCAGATCAATATCGTCAAATCGGTTGGCCTGATTGATGAAAATCAAAAGTATAAAAAAGAAGAGATCAACCGGCTCTATACGGATAATATTGTCAGGGCGTGGACTTACCCCTCAGGCGAAATTGTTCTTGAAGAACCGGAAGACGATCCGGAAGCTATTGAGCTTTATTTCTTAAATAAAAATGAAAAACTTTCAGCCCTTATTATCCCGCTGAAAGTCCGGGGACTCTGGGGAAAAATTTTCGGCTATCTGGCCATCAATCAGGATGGGGAAACCATCAAAGGTTTCACCGTGGCAAGCCATGCTGAAACTCCGGGGCTTGGCGGAGAAATTGAAGCCCGCTGGTTCAGAAAAAATTTTGCAGGAAAAAAAATTTTAGATAAAAATGGTAAAATAATCTCAGTAACCGTTGCAAAGGGCCTTGCGAAAGACTGTGTTTCAGCAGACCTTCTGCCCTATTATGTTGATGGTATCAGTGGTGCAACCCTGACCGGTAATTTTTTGTCAACCGGCATTAAGGATACACTATCAAAGTATGAAATACTGCTGAAAAAACTGAAAACAACCGGGAAGATTATGTAATAAAACAAGCCCGGAACCGGTCCAACAGGTAACGGGCTCAACAGGCCAAACCGTTTTTTACAGGAACAAAGCATGAAAAAAATCAGAAAAACAAAATCATACAAAGTCTTTAAAGCAGCATTATGGGAAGAGAATCCTGTGTCAAAACAGATTCTGGGCATCTGCTCTGCCCTTGCCGTTACGGTTCAGCTTAAGACGGCTCTTGTTATGGCAATTGCTATGACAAGTGTTCTCTGCTGCTCCAACGTGATAATTTCTCTTTTAAGAAATCAGATCCCGAGAAATATCAGAATTATTGTGGAGCTGACCATTATTGCCTCGCTGGTAATAATTACGGACCAGGTATTAAAGGCCTTTCTGTATGATATAAGCAAGCAGCTCTCAGTCTTTGTCGGCCTGATTATTACAAACTGCATTGTCATGGGACGGGCCGAAGGCTTTGCCATGCAGCAACCGCCGGTTCATTCATTTTTCGACGGTCTTGGTAACGGAGCCGGATACGGTCTGATTCTTATTGCTGTCGCATTTATCAGAGAGCTTTTAGGGTCCGGAAAACTGTTTGGATACAAGGTTGTTCCGCAAGTATTTTACGATGCGGGATATGCAGATTCAGGACTCCTGATGCTTGCACCAGGGGCATTTATCGTTATTGGCCTTCTATACTGGCTTCAAAGTGCATTAACAAAAGACGAACCATGACTTCGAAAAAAATTCAACTACTGCGTTGCACGCTTCCTTCGTCACTGCGACGTACATAGGTACGCCTCGTTCCTCAGGATGCGTGTCGCCTTGTATTTGAACTTTTTTCTTTGCCATCACCACAGTTTTAAACGATGAATAATTAATAATCAGAAACAGGAATAAATTATATGGAAAATCTACTGAGCCTTTTGTTTACATCTGTATTTCCGGGGAATATTCTTCTCTCCTATTTTCTCGGTATGTGCTCCTTTGTCGCTGTCTCAAGAAATATGAGTACGGCTTCCGGACTTGGCTTTGCGGTTATATTTGTACTGACAATAACAGCCCCTGTTAACTGGGTAATATACCATTATCTGCTCGCACCGGGAGCCCTGTCATGGGCAGGACTTCCTGATGTCGATTTAAGTTTTCTAAAATTTTTAACGTTTATTGCAGTCATCGCTGCCATGGTGCAGCTCGTTGAAATGCTGATTGATCGTTTCTCTCCAAAACTATACACAGCCTTAGGGGTTTTTCTTCCTCTTATTGCTGTTAACTGTGCAATCCTGGGATCTGCACTCTTTATTGTTGAACGGGACTACACCTTTTCAGAGTCAATTGTCTTCGGGTTCGGTTCCGGTATCGGCTGGATGCTTGCCATTGTGGCCATGTCTGCACTCCACTTTAAAATGAGATATTCAGACATCCCGGAAGGACTAAAGGGTTTTGGCATCACAATGATCGTAAGTGGCCTTATGGCAATGGCATTTATGATGTTTTCAGGGATGGCAGCGTAACAAAAAGCAATTAGGTGTTAGGTATTAGCCTTTAGCAAATGGCACCTGCGGTGATCATTTTATTAAAATACGGCAGAGCGTAGCGATTCATTTGCTAACACCTAAAAGCTAATACCCAACATCTAAAAATATTATCGGAGGAATAAATACATTGATATATATCATCAGCCTGACAGTCTTTTTAGGCATCATCCTTTTTCTGGTGGCAATCCTTATTATTGTTGAGCTCGCTATTACAAAAAAGGGAGACCGGAAAATTATCATTAATAATGATACTGAAGGCGGCCTAACCATCAAAGGGACACCAACTCTTCTCTCAGCTCTTGTAGGCAACAATGTCCTTCTGCCTTCGGCATGTGGCGGTGGTGGTTCCTGCGGAATGTGTAAGTGCGTTATTAACGAAGGCGGTGGTGATGTCCTTCCGACTGAGCTTGCCCACCTTTCAAGAAAAGAAAAAAAAGAGAATGTCCGCCTCTCCTGCCAGGTTAAAGTAAAAGAGGATATGCAGATTGCAATCCCTGACGAGATCTTTAATATCAAAAAATACTCCGGCATTGTAAAATCAAACAACAACGTTGCAACCTTCATCAAGGAACTCATCATAGAACTGGACGAAGGCGACGAGATGATCTGCGAAGCAGGCTCCTATATTCAGATCGATATACCGGAATACACCCTTGCCTTTAAAGAATTTGATGTTGAGGAGCAATACAGAGATGAGTGGGATAAATTTAATTTATGGGCGTTCGAAGCCGGTGCAGATGAGCCCCTTTTCCGAGCATATTCTCTGGCCAATCCGCCCTCTGAAAAAAAACTGATGCGCCTCACAGTAAGAATTGCAACGCCACCACCCCATCTGCCGGATCTGCCTCCAGGCTTAGGTTCATCTTATATCTTTAATTTAAAACCCGGCGCCCCGGTTACAATCAGCGGACCTTACGGAGATTTCTTCGTTAAACCAACGGAAAGAGAGATGTGCTTTATCGGTGGCGGCGCAGGTATGGCGCCAATGAGGACCCATATCTTTCATCAGTTCCACACCTTAAAAACAAACAGAAAAGCAACCTTCTGGTATGGTGCGCGATCAAAACGGGAAATTTTTTATGAAGATGAGTTCTTCGATATTGAAAAAAACAACCCAAATTTTAAATTCAATATTGCCCTGTCATCTCCCTTCCCTGAAGATAACTGGACCGGTATGGAGGGGTTTATTCATCAGGTGCTCGATAAACATTATTTATCCAACCATGATGACCCCACGGAAATTGAATACTACCTTTGCGGGCCACCGCTGATGATTGATGCTGTACTGGATATGCTGGATGATTTTGGGGTTGAGGAAGAGATGATCCATTACGACAAATTCTAAGCTAAAACGCCGTGAGGTCACCGATAGCTGTGCTGTGAAACAAATGCCCTTGGGGTGCAAGTGTTGAGATGTTTGTTGGAACGGAGTGGAAATCCCCGTAAGGGGGCTCTTGGACGTCTCTGAAAGTCCGGCAACAGGTGTCGTTATTTATTGCCATAAACGCTTTCTGCCACAAGAATTCTCCTTGCATTTTTCAATATCCTGTTTAATTATTGCGATTATGGTTTACAGGAAATTGATACTTATCTGTATGGCTTGTCATTAGAAAATCAACATTTTTTTGGGTTATGAAATGAAAAAAATCATTTATATATTTTTTATTGTTCATTCAATGTTTATCGGAAATGCTTTTGCTGATTGGGCGGGACCAGATGAAGTTGTTTCTGGAAAATGGGGTTCAGCTATGGGGGAATTTGGCAAAGTTTCTGGAGTAGTAGATGAATTCCCAAGAAGCGTTGATATTGGCATTAATTGTAATGATGAAATATATATAAATGATTTAATAAATAGTAGAATTTATAAATTTGATAGGAATGGAAGAATTCTACAACATAATATACATGCTGGGCCTATGGCTGTTCACCAAACTGGCAGTATGATGATTTTTGCTGGGAAAGAAATGTTATTTTACAATGGATTAGGAGGGTTTTTAGGGAAAAAAACAATTGATTATGCATACTATCGAATTGTTGAAAAAGGTTTTTTGTTTATAGAAACAAAAATTATTAATGATACTAATTATGCTGAAACCTTCCATCTTTATTCCCCCAAAGGAGAATATACAGGAGCCTTCACAAAAAGAGAACTTACGGTTAGGGTTTTAAATAAAAAGAAAAAAATAAAGAGATTCAGTATGAAGATGGTATTGTTTACAGATTTACTCAAAAAGAGAGTGAAGAGTTACATTATCCAGTGATATTTCGAGATAGGTTTAAAACTATTTACTTCGGAAGTGGTACCATTAAACATAAAGATGCTTGTAATAGTGATATTGCAGAATATCAAATGCCGGAGTCTGTAATTAAAGAATATCTTGACAAAGAGGGGGCTGAGGTTATTGAAGAGTATGGCCCTCCAATAATTTCAGTAAATGGCGACATCTACACTTGGAAACGTACCCCTGAAAAATACAGCATCCTCAAATGGACATGGCGTGATAACCCTGATTCACCGATACGATTAAAGTCAATACCTTCAAAAAAAACAATTTCCCTTGCCTGGGCCCCCCCTGAAGAAGATGCAGCCAAAATAAAAGAATACGAAATCATCCGATCAACAGAACTCTGTGACCCTTTTGTGGCTGTTGGGGCAGGCAATCTCCTATAATCAATCGATAGAAAAAAATTTTCAATTACATATAAGAGGTGATCTTCTGTACCGTTTTTTGAATTTAAATCTGTTTCTGTGGATGATGATTTCAAGATGATATTTTTTCTCTGGTTCGGTCTTTTTAAAAAAATCCTGAATCATCACGATCAAGTCAAAAATCCGAAATCCCGTAGTGACAGGGCTTGCCCCTGTCAGAAACGAAACTGCTAAAAATTGCAATATCCAGTCCTTATTACATCCCTTACAAAACAAAGGAAATATCAACCATTACCGCAATTGACAGGGGCAAGCCCTGTCACTACAAATATCGTTTTATCAACGTTGTCGTAGATTTTGGTTTTTACAGATAAGAGGTAAAATCCTGAACAGGACTAAAACTAAAATCTGTTTTTGTACATGGTGATTTCCGAATGATTTTTGCTCATGTAAAAAACACAAAATTGTCAAAAAGAGCCTCACCCAATCATAGGTCGGGTTAGCGGAATTTTTACTATAAACACAATATTTAAGACAATCTTACCATTTAATTTACCCCATAAAAAAACTGCAAAACGACGTAACCCGACAATTGGCTACCATCCTTTTAAAATACCATGTCCTTAAAATTTCCGACAACATCCAAGATTTCCCTCATTACCCTGCTGCCATCTTCATCATTGGAACAGGGAGTTGTTTTATTTAACGATAACGAATTATAAGGAGGATTGTCTGTTTGTCGGGTTACGCTTACGGTGTCGTTTATTGAAGAGTATCATACAAACTGAACCAGCTGTAATTATTACATTCATGGTAACAATTACGCTAACCCGACCTACGAGAAATGGCGCATAAATAGCCTGTTTTGCAGATCTATTTTTGATATACGACACATCGTTGTCTGATTGTGCGATTACCTGTGTAGGGCTGCGACCGGCAGGTCGCCTGTGTTACAACAATGTTTAATTCTAATATATCCTCATTTTGTTCAAAGTAATGTACATCCCTGCAAAGGAAATAATAAAGGCCGAGATGAAATTATAATGCGTGGTACAACGGGCGACCTGCCGGTCGCAACCCTACGGTTTCTCGTTATTTCAACCATTGATATTTATTTTAATCCTACAGATATGAGGTGATTTCCCTTACCCAGGGTCATTACAAAATCTTTCATTTAAATTGTTTCCATTTTACCCAACAAATAGGGTTTTATAATGCGATATTCCGTAGGGGACGGACTTGCCCCGTCCCGCAACGAAACTGTTTGAAAATTCAAAATTGAGGCCTTTTTATATGGCTAACAAAATAACCGCCAAACCTGCTTTTGGCCTTTATTTATCTGATAACAATAGTAATCCTTGTGGTATCTGATTTCTTCCTGTATACATGGCTCCGTTGTTTAATATATTGAAATAAAAAGAAATCTTCAAATGAAGTTACAATAGTCGGATATACCGCCTGTTATATGCCCGAAAAGGATTAGAGGATAAAATGATTACGGACAGCAATGGTGATAAAGAATCGATTCCAGTAGAGAAGGGCTTCGTAAACGGGGTGTATTCTGCTGTGGATGAAGCGACTACATGCGAATTGGAGCGACTTCACGATGAAGATGGCATCACTGCTACGTGTGAATTAGGATGTTCTCATTGTTGCCACTATCATATCCTTGCGAACATTACCGAGGCTGACACGCTGGCGCAATATGTCAAAGATGAATTATCTGAAGATCAGATAAAAGCCCTTCAGATGCGAACGAAACAATGGCATGAATGGGACAACTCAGGCCCCGGCAGATATCAATCTGCCAACATCGAAACAAACACCGATCTTTCCGATTATGTCCATTGCTGCCCCATGCTGGTGGATGGCAAGTGCTGCGCATACCCCGTGAGACCCGTCGTCTGTCGAACGCATTTTGTCTCGTCAAGTGCCCTGAACTGCTCGGCAGTAAACGATCCGGACGCGCATGAAGACTCACCTGTGGTTCTCAAGTCTGTTGTAACTGCCGCGGATCCTTTTATAAATGAGATTAAAAACCATATCGAAAAATCAGGCCTCGATTTCTCCCGATCAAAAATGCTTCTTCCACACTGGCTTGCAATTAAAATGGGTTGGGATTTTGCTATCTCGGTATAAGTATCGCCTCTGAGACAATCGGCCGTTATCATGCCTAAAACAGACAGCAAATATTTATCACCATTTTTTTTTATTCAAACTGCTTCCGAAAACTGTCAAACTGCTGCTTTAAAGCTTCAAGTTCAGATGAAAGGTATTCAACTTTTTCTTCGAGTTCTGTGATTCTTTCATCGCCCTCAACCTCCTGTTGTATCTCATCAGGATTTGAGTCAGTCTCATCAGGTTCTGTAGCATCCCCGGCCATCATATGACAATACCGGACCTCTTTTCGACCGGGCTGGCGTGCCAGCCGCGTCACAAGATCCCTTGAAATCAGATTCTCAAGCGTGTTGTTTACACTCTCAAGATCTTCAAAAGCGCACAGACGTTCTGTTCTGCCCCGGATTTCACCTGCGGTCTGTGGGCCACGAAGCATAAGAATACACAGAATTGCCGCCTCTGAAGGTATCAAATCAGTTTCATCCACAAAGCATTCTTCATATTTGGGGACACGACTGAGATTGCTCTGAAAAACACGTTGTTTTTCCTTTAGCGCTTCAATGGCATCATAGACTGTATCTTCCTCCCATGCGACGACAGGATCACGATTCGATTTCTGATTGCATGCATTGACAAGAGCATTCATTGAAAGTGGATAATATTCAGGCGTTGCCATCTTTTTTTCAATAAGGCATCCCAATACTCTGATTTCTTCGTTTGTAAGTATTAAATCCATATATCAAAAGCTCCTTCTCAGTAATCTTATTTTCATCATTTAACGATACAGAATCAATCCGAACAGTAGAAAACAGAATAACCGGATAGTGTTATAAATGCAATCAGTAAACGTTTTTTTAAATAAACAACAGTCATTTACCACAAACAGGGTTTATTCTTAAATTACTCATTCATCAGGGTTGCTTTCACTTCTTTTTAATTTTATAATATTGATATACACAATCAATTTGACATGAAGGAGGTCGCCATGTTCAAATTAAGAAAATCGCTTAAAAACAGTCAACTGACAGTCCATATCGACTCTGAAAAGAGATCGGTCGATTGCCGCAGAGTCTCATTTGACACAAAATATCTTGGCATGGGTAAATGCATCGACAGACGCAAAAATTCCCGAAGACAAGAAGACAGGTTTGATCATGAAGAATATGATCGTATCTGCCATGAGCGATTAGGACCCGGCTGGCTCTAAAAAAAACAAATTTATTAACCTCATCAGCTAAAATATTACCCGCATAAGGCTAACAGGTGAATTGCGCCTACATTAACACCTGGCTCTTCTCAGGATTCTATTGCACTAAATGAATCTATTATGATACGTCATTGACAAGTTACATTTTATAATCAGAAGCACAGGTAAAAGTGACATCTGTTTTCGGGTAACGCTGAAACAAACAAGGTCCCATGAAAAAAACACTAAAAAATAATAGTCTCTCAATTACAATAAACAGACTCGGTGCCGAGGTATCAGGTATCAAAACTTCAGATGGACACGATTATATATGGGAAGCCGACCCAAACATATGGGGACGGCATGCGCCGGTACTCTTTCCCATCGTTGGTAAACTTAAAGAGGATAAATACTATCATCAGGGGCAGCATTATTCCCTGAATCAGCATGGGTTTGCCCGTAATATGGAATTTGAATTCATTGAAGAAGAGACAGCGTCTTTATCCTGCCGTTTATTGCCAACGCCCGAAACGATGAAGGCATATCCGTTTAAATTTGAACTGATTATTCATTACCGGCTGATAGAAAACAGCATTCAAATAGACTATCAGGTAAAAAATAATGATACTAAACTTATGCCCTTTTCAATCGGTGCTCACCCGGCTTTTGCGCTGAACTGGGGAAAAAACGACAGGGTTGAAGACTATTATCTAACATTTGAGAAAGCTGAAACGATTGATACGGTTCACCTTGACAGCGACTCACTTCTCTCTGATGAAACGGAACGCGTGCTGACCAATGAATCTGTCATTCCATTAAGAGCTGATATGTTCAACAGGGATGCACTGATCCTGCTTAAGCTGCAATCTGAAAAAGTCAGCCTCTGCTCGCACCTGCATAAAAGGAAAGTCACTGTTGAATTTAAGGATTTCCCCTATCTGGGAATCTGGGCCAAACCGGCAGCACCCTATGTCTGTATTGAACCCTGGCACGGGTATGTCGATCCTGCTGACCATGATGGTGTTCTGATGAATAAACCGGGAATCATTCGGCTTGATCCCGGAGCTGTTTTTTCATGTACGCACACTATTTATATCGATGAATAGCAGCTACCGCCGATTATCTGAATTTACCCGGTACCGGTGTGATTCTGGGGCTGTTCCCGAAAGGATTTTTATCTATATAGAGTTTGCAGTCATAAACGTCTTCCAGATAATCACCACTTAAAACATCTGCCGGTTTTCCGGATGTTATTACTCGTCCCTCTTTTAAAAGAAGCATTCTATCTGCGTACATGGCCGACAGATTAATATCGTGGGAGATCATAACAATCGTTGTCTTTTTATAAGTCTTCAGCCTTTCCATCAAATCCATAACTTTTATCTGGTGAGCCATGTCAAGAGCTGACGTCGGTTCATCAAGCAGGATAATTTCAGGTTCCTGACAAATAGCCCGGGCAATAAAAACCCGTTGTCTTTCACCACCGCTGAGCCTGTCAATTTTCCGATCTGCCAGATGGGCAATATCTGTAAATGCAAGCGCTTCATCAACGATGTCTGAATCTTTTCGGCTTTCAAGGCCAAGAATTCCCTGATGGGGTGCTCTGCCTGATAAAACAACCTCTCTTACTGTGAAAGGAAATTCTGAGGATATTAACTGAGGTACAAATGCCGTTTTTAAAGCGAGCTCTTTTCCTGAAAAAGTCTCCTGCTTTTTGCCGCTTATTTCAATATCACCGCTTTTTTTCTTCATCACAGCCGCAATAAGCTTCATCAAAGTCGTTTTACCTGAACCATTAGGCCCGGTTATTATAAAGAATTCACCTTTAGCAACTTCAAATGCAACCTCTGTCAGAACACTGGTTGCATTAAAACTGTGGTTGAGGTTTATGACTTTAATATCGGGTAACATGGTTTCCTTGTTTTTAGAAGCTGTCAGGTTTCAGGTTTCAGGTTTCAGGTTTCAGGTTTCAGGTTTCAGCTATGGAATCGCTTCGCTCTGTCTTTTTTATAAAAACAACCAGAGTGCCCGCGAATTCATTGGCTGAGACCTGATACTTATTTACTTAACCTTCGCCTGTAAGTTTATTGATAAAACTATATAACATTCTTTTAACTTCTTTAATTTGCGATGTCAGCTCATGAATTTCAGTCTTTCCAATAAAATCAAGGTCATGAGCCAGAAGCACATGATATTCTGTTTCACTTGCAGAGCCTGCTGCAATACTAAGAAACCGCGCAAAATCACGATCACCATTTCGGCCACAACCTTCAGCAATATTCGCCGGTACAGACGCTGCCGAACGTTTTAGTTGAGAGACAAGACCAAATCGTTCATCCGAGGGGAATTCCAAAGTAATAGCATAGATGCTAAGAACCACCTCATGTGCCTTTTGCCAGACTTTTAGCTCTTTAAAGTTTCTCATAAATCCTTTTGCCCTTATAAATATTACAAATATGGAGGAATTTCCTAAAAAAAAGCGGAGCAAAGCGACTCCGTTTAAGCTGAACCCTGACGCCTGAAACCTGATACCTTTTTTAACGCCTCTCTCTTTTCAACAAATAAATAAACAGCGGTGCTCCTATCATTGCTGTAATTACCCCTGCAGGCATTTCGCCCTGCTGAGGAATCCATCGGGCAAGGAGATCACAAATAACCATATAGGATGCCCCGCCCAGAATACATGCCGGAACAAGAACTCTGTGATCCGGGCCGAGACTCAGCCTGAAGATATGTGGAATTACAAGACCAACAAACCCTAACAGTCCGCATTGACAAACCGCCGCACTGATCATGAAAGAGGTTGCGATTAAAAGCAATGCCGTGACTCTTTTCGTATTCACCCCCATCGATTTAGCCATTTCCCGACCCAGAAGCAAAAGGTTCATTGCATGTGACAGAATAAATATCAGAATGAAACAGGGAAGGATCAATACAAAAAGAAGCCCGGCCTGTGGCAGGTCTGCGGAAGAGAGATCCCCCATCAGCCAGAACATGATGTTATGAATTTTACTGTCAGTTGTCATTGAAATCAGAAACATAATCACAGCAGAACAGAAGGCATTCACCATGACTCCTGAAAGAATCACCGTATCTTTTTTCATGGATGTGTCTTTTGACGACATAAGAAGAACAACAACAAGTGTCGCCATACTGCCAATAAAGGCCATCAGTCCGACTCCGGGGAATCGTGCAAGCCCTGCCAGAATGCCTATAATGGCGCCAATAGCAGCGCCACCGGAAACCCCTAAAATATAAGGTTCAGCTAATGGATTTCTTAAAAGCGCCTGAAAAACAAGCCCACCAAGAGCAAGTACTGCACCCGCCATGGCTGCCATCAAAACTCTCGGCAGCCGGATACGCCAAATGATGGCGTCCATCATGGAATTATTATCATTCCCCCAAAGCCAGTTCCAAACATCAGCCAGCCCGTGCCCTGATGATCCGAGCCCTAATGCCAAAACAACTGATATAACAAGGCATAGCGACAGAGCTATTGAAATAATACTCATTCTGGTAATTATGTTAAATTTTTTTAGCAGCATAGTTTAAGTTTTGATTTAATCAAATATACAACGAAAGAGCGTTGCAGTAAATATGTTATTAATACCTGTATGTAATCAGTTTAAAAGAATTACCTATCGAATCATTCCTGAAAAGACAATCGAATTGTTTATGATCATATCTTATTACCGGCTGAGACAGATAAATGCCCTCTATAGTCCACCCCCCCTTAAAGTTAAGACTAAAGGCCATTTTCCATTGACAAAAAAATAATGTTGCAATACCGTTCAGTCTGGTACGCATAGTGCGTTTAATAGGGAATCCCGTTAAAACCGGGAGCGGTCCCGCCGCTGTAACTTCCGTTTTTATTCTTTTTTAGATTAAAAACAAACTTTTCAGTCAGAAAATATTGTCACTGTTTCATTGAAGTGAAGCGGGAAGGCAGACTGCAAGGGGAAGGAGCCAGAAGACCTGCCACTAAAAAAATAGTATGCTTTTAATCAGTAGTGTCCGGTTAGGTAATTGCATATGGTAATGTAATTTTTTAAAAAAAGTTTTTTTTCTCTTGACATA
>JQIA01000341.1_pt1 | contig 22939 bp, 19 predicted proteins | sample 811431 | NCBI WGS metagenome assembly JQIA01 (sample SAMN02998118, study PRJNA258478) | marine sediment metagenome | biome: marine; feature: seafloor; material: sediment; isolation source: oil-polluted sediment collected from 3 locations (0.5 km, 0.7 km and 0.9 km)... | place: USA: Gulf of Mexico ...
GTACTGATTTAAATAATAGTTGACTGCCAAAGTGCATACTGGCACTTAAATCGGTGGCAATTAATACGGGGCGTTCTAATTCTTCGCGAAAAAGCTTAGTATGCGTTTTACCTGTTCTGGCGGTAACACGCCAGTCAATTGCGCGAATATCATCACCGGTTTGATAATGACGTACTTCATCAAACTCCATACCACGCCCTTTACTACGAGAAAGGTAGTTTCCTGACCTTTGTCCGTGAATATTTTTACGAGAAGACAAGTCAATTAAAGCGGTTTTGTTTTGATAATGCAGCAACTCAGCCATAGCAAGTTCAACGCCATTACTGTTAACGCTTGCAAGTTGCGCTTGCCAATTTGTGTTACTTGCTGCTGTTTTTTGTTTAAACCACATGGTAATAACTTAAGCCACAGCAACGAGCGTTAATAAATGATCAATCAATTGGTTGGCAGTCATGCCTTCTGCTTCGGCTTGATAACTTAAAATAAGTCGGTGTCTTAGTACATTATGTAAAACCGCTTGAATATCTTCTGGACTAACAAAATCGCGATTATGTAACCAAGCACGAGCACGAGAACATCGGTCTAAAGCAATGGTAGCACGAGGGCTAGCACCATAAGCTAACCATGACTTCAATTGCTCATCATACTTTTCTGGTTGGCGCGTCGCCATGATCAAATCAACCATGTAGGTTTCAAGAGAAGGTGCCATGTGAATATTTAGTACTTGTTCACGCGCGCTAAAAATTTCCGCTTGGCTAAGTACTTTCAATTTAGGCTTTTCTTGATGTGAATTTGATAATGCTTCGCCGCGATTTAACTTTAAAATTTCTAACTCACTAGCAGCATCAGGATAGCCGATTTCTAAATGCATTAAAAAGCGATCTAATTGTGCTTCAGGCAGCGGGTAAGTCCCTTCTTGTTCAATGGGGTTTTGTGTCGCCATGACTAAAAATAAATCAGGTAGTTGATAGGTTTTTCTACCAACGGTAACTTGCCCTTCGGCCATTGCTTCTAATAAGGCGGATTGTACTTTTGCTGGCGCACGATTAATTTCATCCGCCAATACTAAATTTTGAAACAAAGGACCAGCTTGAAAAACAAAGGTGCCGTCTTCTGGGCGATAAATATCAGTACCCGTTAAATCAGCAGGTAATAAGTCCGGAGTAAATTGAATACGATGAAAATCTGCTTCAAGACCATTAGCTAAGGCGTTAATAGCACGGGTTTTTGCTAACCCAGGAGGACCTTCAACAATTAAGTGACCATTGGCTAAAAGCGCAATAAGTAAATTTTCAACGAATGCCGGTTGGCCAATGATTTGTGTGGATAAGTGGTGTTTTAATGCGGAGAAATGTTCAATTGCCATGGTCTTAATTTTGTCCTGCAGTTTTATCAAAAGTCACTATAGAACTTTATATATGGTTAACATGAAATAAAACAAGTGAAAAAGTGAATTTTGTAACACTTTTCCAAAGTAATTATTATAAACTAAATGTTAAATCTAAGTGCCTCAGTTGATCGCAGCCAGTACAGATAAGTTACTTATTGTCATTTAAGGCTTGCTCTGAAGGTTTTTCCCTGTGTTTTTACACCTATTTAATGGGAATCTAATGGCGAAATTTAGGTTACCTTAAAGGTCAATGAGTTATGGTGTTATAGTTGCTAATATTCATGAAAAAATAATGACGAAAATCAATCTACTGCTTTATATCTAGACAGAACGAAAGAAAAGTGGGAAATTTATGTAGGAAAGAGTGAGATAGAAACAATGAAAATTTTTATTATGCGCCATGGCGAAGCCGTTGAAATGTTGGGTGATGATTCGCTAAGACCGCTAACTTCTCACGGTTTATTAGAAGCTGAACAAACGGGAAAATGGCTGGCGTGTTGTAAAACACCCCTCAGTTATGTTTTTGTTAGCCCTTACTTAAGAGCGCAACAAACGTGTGATAGTGTTATTAACGCCTTAGTCGAATCTCAACCTAAATTATTAGGGCAATCGGAAACTTTAAATTTTATTACCCCATCAGGAAATACTAAGCAAACTCATGATTTTATTGATGGTTTACTAAATGACACTACGACTCAAGCGCTGCTTATTATTTCTCATATGCCGTTTGTTAGCTATTTAGTTGCGGAATTAACGAGCACCAAGCAAATGCCTATATTTTCAACGGGAACCATTGCAATAATCGATTATGATACAGATAAGATGCAAGGACAATTGATCAACATGGTTTCACCGACAATACTAAAAAATTAAATAGTTAACTTGTTCTTGTTATAAGTGACGCGTAAATTTATCTTTTAGTTCAATTAATGCGAGCAGTGCCCCATTCCCACCCCATTCTAATGGTGCTTGATGAAATGCCATAACATCAGGATGTTGAACAAGCCAATGGGGTACTTTATTTTTCAATATTCTAGATCCAATACCATGAATAATACAAATACATTGAGCATGCTCTTTTTGACAAGCGAAAAGTAATGCAGCAAGTTCTTTTTTTGCTTGGTTTTGATCTAACCCATGTAAGTCTAAAATTAGATCTGGACTGTAAACGCCTCGACGTAAATTTTTAGCTTCAAAGCCATCAACATCGGATCGAACATATTTCATTGGCCCCTGTTTGTTCAGGTTTGGCTCAAATTCATCAGAAAAATGAAACTGAGCAAGCGCTTTGTTTTGACTCATCGCATTTTTTTTAGCAATAACGGCTGTTTTAGCGTTGCCGACTTTTTTAGCAAAGTGTATTGTGTCCACTTTTATTGGTTTTACTTTGCCAATAGCCTCTTTAAAAAGCGTTTTATCATTTGTGTTGATGAGCTTACGAGTCATTTTTGAACTTACTTTATACTAATTAATAACAGTATTTTAAGATAATTGGTTTATAATATCTATTGGCTCGGGAAATTTAGGAATTTTAAGTGGACAAACAACTCACCATCATAAATCAACTTCATACCATTGCTGATTATTGCCGCTATGGCGCAACGTTATTTAATCAAGCTGAATTATTTTATGGTCATGGCAGTGATAATGCCTTTAGCGATGCTTACACGCTTGTTATGCATGCGTTATCTTTACCACTTGATACCAATGATAGTATTAGCAGTTGTCGATTAATTGACGCAGAAAAACAGTATATATTAACTTTATTTACTCGCCGCATTGAAGAACAAATCCCCGTTGCCTATATTACGAACCTTGCCTACTTTGCTAATCTGCCTTTTTATGTTGATGAACGCGTACTTATACCGCGCTCGCCGATTGGTGAATTAATTGAAAATCAATTTTTCCCCTATATTGCACCAGATAAATTACCAAAACGAATTTTAGATTTATGTACGGGCAGTGGCTGTATTGCGATTGCTTGTGCTAGTTATTTTAGTGAATCTGAAGTCGATGCCGTTGATTTATCGATAGACGCACTGAATGTTGCTCAAATGAATATTGAAAACCACGGTGTTAGTGAGCAAGTTATTCCAATTCAATCTGATGTTTTTTCAGGTGTTACTGGGCAAACTTATGATTTAATTGTCACTAATCCACCCTATGTTGACCAAACAGATATTGACCATTTACCAGCCGAATACTTGCATGAGCCTGAAATGGGGTTAGGCTGCGGTGATGATGGCTTAGATATTGTTCGTATCATTTTAGCTGAAAGTGCTAAACACCTAAATGATGATGGCTTACTTATTTGTGAAGTAGGTAATTCACAAATCCATGTTAATGCTTTATATACCGATGTGCCTTTTACTTGGCTTGCTTTTGACAATGGTGGTCACGGTGTATTTATGTTAACTAAAGCTCAATTAGTTGAATGTGCGGATGTTTTTACTGCCGCTTTAAAATAAAGTAAAACATAAATTTATAAAAAAACATTATAAAAATAATAATATAAAATTAAACAGATTTTGGAGTTAACATGTCAGGTAATACGTTCGGGAAATTATTCACAGTGACCTCTTTTGGTGAAAGCCATGGATTAGGGTTAGGTGCTATTGTTGATGGTTGCCCACCAGGCCTTGAGTTATGTGAAGAAGATTTACAATTAGATTTAGATAGACGTCGACCTGGAAAATCTCGCTTTACTACTGCGCGTAACGAGGCTGATCGCGTTAAAATTATGTCAGGTGTTTTTGAAGGTAAAACAACGGGCACACCGATTGGTTTAATTATTGAAAATACCGATCAACGTTCAAAAGACTATGGCAATATTGCGAAAAGTTTTCGCCCAGGTCATGCTGATTATACCTATTCTCAAAAATATGGTTTTAGAGACTATCGTGGTGGTGGTCGTTCATCAGCCAGAGAAACGGCCATGCGGGTTGCTGCAGGTGCCATTGCTAAAAAATATTTAGCAAATAAGTTTGGCATGAAAATACAAGGGTGTGTTACTCAAATTGGCAATATTAGCGCTAATGCACCAGACGGTAGCGACCTAAATTTTCAACATATCAATTGGCAAGCAGTAGAGGGTAATCAATTTTTCTTTGCAGATAACAATAAACTTGAACAACTTGATCAGCATTTACGTGACATTATGCGAGCCAAAGACTCTATTGGCGCACGTGTAAGTGTGGTTGCCACGAATATGCCTGTTGGCTTAGGTGAGCCTATTTTTGACCGTTTAGATGCTGAAATCGCGCATGGTTTAATGAGCATTAATGCTGTAAAAGGTGTTGAAATTGGTGATGGCTTTGCTGTCGTGAATCAAAAAGGCTCTGAACATAGGGATGAATTAACACCTGAAGGCTTTGCTACAAATCATGCTGGCGGCGTTTTAGGCGGTATTTCTTCTGGACAAGCAATTATTGCGCATTTAGCTTTAAAACCTACGTCGAGTATTGGTGTTAGTGGTAAAACCGTTGATGTTAGTGGTGAAGCGACCGATATCATCACTAAGGGTAGGCATGATCCTTGTGTTGGTATTCGTGCTGTACCCATTGCTGAAGCAATGTTAGCGTTAACCTTAATGGATCATTATTTAAGACACCGAGCGCAAAATGCCGATGTGAATTGTGATACGCCGATCATTACCGAATAAAGCTAAGCGTTAACTCTGTTGGTGATGAGTTTTACTTCACTTAGGTTAACCTACATTATCAAAAAACTACATTATCAAAAAACAAGATCACGTCGAATAATAAGGAATTACATTGACACTATTTATTCGACTTTCATCTAGCTACTTTTTTTATTTTGCCATTCTAGGGTTGATCTCTCCTTACCTTTCCGTTTTTCTTGATGGCAAAGGTTTTACTTCGCTTGAGTTGGGTGAAATTTTTGCTATTTTAACCGCTACTAAAATTGTTGCACCTAGCCTTTGGGCCATTTTAGCGGATAAAACGGGTCAGCAATTAATGATAATTCGCGTTGGTGCATTTTTAGCACTGATTAGTTTTACTTTACTCTTTTGGCTTGATGATTATTGGCATATTAGCTTGTGCTTAGCATTGTTTAGTTTATTTTGGACTGCAATATTACCGCAACTTGAAGTGTTAACATTAAACTCAGTTCGCCGTAATAGTAAAATATATGCTCGAATTCGCTTGTGGGGTAGTTTAGGTTTTATTGCTTTAGCACTTTTTGCTGGGCAAGTAATGCAGCTATCGTTAGGTGGAACAGCCACTGATAGCGTTAATACTGAGTTTATTTATGCGTTTATCAGCATGGGTACGATAATTTTAGGTGGTTTATTTATCGCTACCTTAGCAATTAAACCGCATAAAATTACCCGTAAGATCAGTAAGGCAGCTTTACCCATAAAAAACAAATTATTTGAAATTCGTTTTATTATTTTTTTCATTTCTGGCGTTTTATTGCAAATTAGCTTTGGTCCATACTATGGTTTTTTTGCTTTACTATTAAGAGATTTAAACTATTTAGGCTTTACCATTGGTGCTTTGATTTCATTAGGCGTGATTGCTGAAATTTTGGTGTTTGTTTTTGCTAGTTATTTTTTTAAACACTTCTCTTTGAAAACTTTATTAATTTTTAGCTTAGCAATCACCGCATTTCGTTGGTTCATGGTTGCCATGGTTGCCGATTCAATTTGGTTACTTGCTTTTACTCAATTAATTCATGCGGCTAGTTTTGCCCTGTTTCATAGTGCTTCAATGATCTTTATTAGTAACCATTTTACTACTTGCCAACAATCAAGAGGGCAGGCTATATACTTGGGTGGCGTATATGGTGTTGGGGGTGCTATTGGTGCTTATGTTGCAGGTGTATTATGGCTTGATGGTGCAGGTGCTAGTGCTGCTTTTATGGTCGCAAGTGCGGCTGCACTGTTAGCAGCCTTGTTGATGATGTTGTTACCAGATACGGCGAATAAAACTCACTAATAAAACTCATTAATAAAGATAACTTATAAAAGAATACGTAGATTAAAAGTTATTGTTTTTTCGGTTTATCGGGGTGTTATTTTTTTCTATTTATCAGTTTTTTGTTCAATAACAACGTCTTCAATAACCTGCTCTTTAGTTCTTTGGTTTTCAACTGATCCAGCAGCAATATTTTTTACTGCGGCTAAAGCTTTATCATAATCAGGGTGCTGTGAAATATTGGCTACTAACTCTTTGTATTTCAATTTACCTTGGCTGTCTATGATGAAAACAGCGCGTGTTAACAAGCCCATATTTTTGATAATTAAGCCATAACTTTCACCGAAGTGATGCCAAACAGAATCAGATAAAATGTTGATTTTATCTACTTCCTCAATTTTACAAAAGCGTTTTTGTGCAAAAGGTAAATCATTACTAATGGTAATTACGGTGATGTTGTTTGACAGCTTAGTTGATTCTTCATTAAAACGTTTAGTTTGTAATGAACATACACCGGTATCTACGCTAGGCACCACTGAAATCAACACTGTTTGTCCAGAAAAATCAGATAGCTGTACCGGAGCAAAGTTTTTATCTACAACCTTAAAATTAGGTGCTTGTTGATCTATCGTTACTTGGCTGCCGAGTAGTGTTATGTATTTACCGTTGGCTTTAACTACGTTTTTTGTTTCAGTTAAGTTTTGATTTTTTATTGATTCTGCCTGTGCAGTAATATTAAATGCGGCATTTGAAAAAGTAAGTACAAATAAAAGTATATTAAAGGTAGATAATTTCATCATTAGTTGGAATAATTAGGTTGATTTGAATTAATTTAAGTTTACCGCTTTTATATGATGTTTTCTATCTACAGTCTTGATAGTAACGGTTAAATTTTAATTGTATGTCTATATTTAACCCTATAATGGTTAATTGTAAGAATTCCATTTTTTTAAAGGTAAAACTCCTGTATGTCAACTAAGTTATTAATATGTGATGATTCAAATATGGCGCGTAAGCAACTTGCACGCTCACTACCTGACGAGTGGGATGTTGATATTAGCTTTGCAAAAGATGGCGCTGAAGGTGTAGCAGCCATTAAGGCAGGTAAAGGTGACGTATTGTTGCTTGATTTAAATATGCCTGTAATGGATGGTTATGAAGTGCTTGAAGCGATTCTAAAACAAGATTTACCAACGTTAACGATTGTAGTTTCAGGGGATATTCAACCTGAAGCACATAAGCGCGTGACGAGTTTAGGTGCCTTAGACTTTATCCAAAAACCGGTCAATAAAGAAAAACTTACCGAGGTGTTATCATCTTACGGTATTTTTACTAAAAATAATAATCAAACACTATCTACGCAAGAAACCTCTATTACAGAGTCTGCTAACATTGAGGCAGTTGCCTTAGTCTCTGAAAAAAGGGCGCCTGAAAAAATAGTGCCTGTGGAAATGCCAGCAGAGCCAGTAGTCCAAAATAATGGAGCTGATTTGTTCTTAGCTGCTGACATTCGTGATTGTTATCAAGAAATTGCTAATGTGGCTATGGGTAGAGCAGGGGATTTACTTGCTCGTTTGTTAAATGTATTTGTCGAATTGCCTATTCCCAATGTTAACTTTATAGAAGTTAGCGAGTTAACCATGGCACTGAAAGACGTTGAAAGTAATGAAAGTACGTCGGGTGTTTGCCAAGGCTTTATTAGTGCAGGTATTGCAGGTGAAGCGTTGTTAATACTCAATGACTCTAGTTTTAAAGATGTCGCATCGTTGATGAACTATCAATACGAAAGTGATCAAGGTACAGAGTTAGAGTTATTGATGGACTTAGCTAACGTGCTTATTGGTGCTTGTTTAAAAGGTGTATCAGAACAGCTAGATATTGATTTTAGTCAAGGGCACCCTGTGGTGCTAGGACAACATCGGAAAATATCTGATTTAATTAACAATAATGCTAATAAGTGGAAAAAAACACTTGCCATAGAAATTAGCTATAGCATTGAAAATTATCCAATAAAATGTGATTTGTTGCTATTGTTTACTGAACAATCAATGGTTACGTTAAATAATAAACTTTCTTATTTAATTGATTAAGAAGGTTTTCTTTTTTTATCTGAAGTTTAAAGTACAGGGCAAGATATGTCGTTAGAAACGTCACAGTTAAATGAATTGCATTGGCTTATGGAAATGTTACATAACATTGATGTTGGCTTAGTCGTGCTTGATAAAAACTATAAAGTACAAATATTTAATGGTTTTATGGAAAATCATAGTGGTCTTTTACCGAGAGAGGTGAAAGATAAGTCTATTTTCGATTTGTTTGATGAAGTTCCTCAAGACTGGTTCAAACGTAAAGCCGAATCGGTATTTTTATTAAAAAATAAAGCATTTACTATATGGGAACAACGTCCTTACTTATTTAAGTTTGATAGTTACCGGCCTGTTACGGGTAGTGCTAACTTTATGTATCAAAATACCACTTTTATACCGTTATTGTCTTCTACTGGTGAAGTGAGTCATTTATGTTTACTTGTTTATGATGTAACTGATAATGCAATACATAAACAAAGTTTACAAAAAGCTAATGAAGAACTTGCTATATTGAGCCAAACAGATGGTTTAACTAAACTTTTTAATAGAGCTCATTGGGAACATTGTTTACAAGCTGAATATAAACGTTGGACTCGTAGCCAACATTCAAGTTCATTAGTTATGTTGGATATAGATCACTTTAAAAAAATTAATGATACTTATGGCCATGTTGTAGGTGATAAAGTTATACGTCATATTTCAAGTCTTATTAGAGCGCATGTTCGTGAAACTGATGTATCTGGACGTTATGGAGGAGAAGAGTTTTCTATTTTATTGGCTGATACACCGTTGAAAAGTGCTTATGTTTTTGCTGAACGATTACGTAAAGAGGTTGAAGCATCAGTCGTTAAATATAACGATATTGAGGTTAAATATACTGTTAGTCTTGGTATCGCTGAAATTGAGCCTAGCATTAAAAGCCATGAGGCTTGGATTACATGTGCTGATGGTGCTTTGTACAAGGCGAAAGAATTGGGTAGAAATAAAGTAAGTTTACACCTTTCGTAACGTTTACAACGTGTTGAAAAAAAGGGATTAGGACGCTCTAGAACCTAAGCCCTTTCATTACTATCACTGGTAATATAACCATTAAAATGAGTATCAATCTTGGCCATTGGCTATAAGGCGTTTCACCTCTCACCAAATGAACTTCAGCTGTTAGTACTCCTTCTTTAAATTGTGGTATACGCGCAATAAAGTTACCTTTATGATCAACAACCGCAGTAATACCATTATTGGTTGATCGTAATAATGGTCTACCAAATTCTAATGCGCGCATACGCGCTATTTCCATGTGTTGATGAGGTCCATGCGATTCACCAAACCAAGCATCGTTACTTACCGTTAATAAAATATCTGTTTTAGTAGTTAAATTGGCAGATAACTGGTGAGGAAAAGCAATTTCAAAACAAAGCAACGGTAATAATTGTATGCCATTTGCAACTAAGTTTTTTTGCACATAATCACCTCGGCTAAATGAGGATTGAGGTAAATTAAATAGTGGAGCAATAGGACGTAAAAATTCTTGAAATGGCACAAATTCACCAATAGGTAACAGGTGGTTTTTTGAATAACGATTGCTGTGATTGTAAAAATAACCTTGTTCATCATCCTGTTGTTTTTTACCTAACACTATCAAATTATTAAAATATTGTTTTGATTCAACATGATAATTTAAAATACCGGTAATGATTGCGCTTTTATTTAATAAAGCAGAGCGGTTAACGGTGTTTAAATAGCTTTGTACCGTAGGCTCAATAGCTGGAATGGCAGATTCTGGCCATATAATAATATCTGCATCGTAATTTAATCTAGTTAAGTCTAGGTACTTAATCATCGTTGGCCACTCTTGCTCAGGTGCCCATTTCATTGATTGTTCAATATTACCTTGTACTAAAGCGACTTTGGTTACCTGCCCAGTAGGCGTTACCCAATTTATTTTTGATATGATGAAACTAATAGCAAACAGTATGAATAGTATGCTAACAGGTACACTTAACGCTATATGGTTGTTTCGGTATGTTTTAGTGTTAATAGCAATCACTATTTTTACTAAACAAACATTGAGCAACACAATAATTGTACTAATGCCTACTTCGCCTATTACGGGGGCAAAACTTGATAAAGAACTTTCTATTTGGCTATAACCTAATGACAACCATGGAAAACCTGTTAATACTACACTGCGTAAGTATTCTCCTAAAAGCCAAAATGAGGGTAGCAACCATAAATTAAGACGTTTTTTAGCTGAAAAAAGGGCTGTAAAATAAGCCGCCAACGCAGGAAATATAGCGAGGTATAGACAAAGTAATAGCATTAAAGTGATTGAGACGGCTAAAGGTAAACCGCCAAATTGATCAATACTGACATGAACCCAACTAATACCACTAGCAAACCAACCAAAAGCGAATATAGCGGAAAGGCTCGCGGCTTGTTTAGGTGCTAAATTATTTAACTGGTAGAAAGCGATGGCAGGTATAAAAAACGCAAGGTAGTATTGTGAAAAAGGCGCGTAGGAAAAGACCAAGCTAAAGCCAGCAAAAAAACATAGCCAAGTCTCCTTTTTTAATAAATTATTCAACAATTTTTAATAAAACAATGTGATAATTTACGTTTAATACGTAAGTGCAAAGCTTGTAAATAATATTTAATCACTTACTTTTCCATTAATTTTATATTTTTTAGCAACGGTAACTTGCAACATTTGTAATCGTCTAGTGTCTGCTGCTAGTACTTTAAATTCAAAAGGGCCTAAACTAACTTTTTCTCCTTTTTGTGGCATATGATTTAATTTTTTTAAAATAATACCCGCAATAGTATCAGCAGATTTCTCATCAAATTGACTATTAAAGAATTCATTGAAATCTTCAAGTTCAGTTAATGCTCTTACTAGATAAACATTACCAGCAAGTAGCTTAATATCTTCTACAAAATTGTCATCGGTTTCATCTTCAATTTCGCCAACAATTTGCTCAAGAATATCTTCAATGGTAATTACCCCTGAAATACCACCATACTCATCAGCAACCAATGCCATATGATAACGGTTAGAGCGAAATTCTTTTAATAATGGCTCTACTTTTTTACTTTCAGGTACGATAATAGCGGGACGAATAATGTTGTTTAAACTAAAATCGTCATTGTTATTATTAAAACCAAAAGCGAGTAAATCTTTGGCAAGTAAAATACCATTAACATGATCAATGTCTTCATTTATTACTGGAAATCGAGAATGCCCTGATTCTAAAATGATAGGTAAAAATTCATTTAAGCTATGATTTATATCAATAGTTACCATTTGTGAGCGAGAAATCATGATATCGCGCACTCGCATTTCTGACACACCTAAAACCCCTTCAATCATTTGTTTTGTTTCAGGATTTATTAGTTCACGACTTTGAGCATCAGTTAAAACGCTAACTAAATCGTCTTTGTTTTTTGGCTCAGGGCTAAAAAACTGAGAAATTTTACTCAAGATCGATTTTTTCTTTGAGCCATTTTTCTGGTGGGGGTTATCATCGCTCATAGAGCTTATTATTATCCTGTTATGTTATTTTTAAACTATCACTTTATTAAAGGACGCGATATTTCCAGATATTTATTAGTTAACTATATGGGTTATTTATAGCTAGGTTAGCTAATGTTTTTATTTCCAATGCTTCCATTTCGTTAGCATCATTATCGTTTATATGATCATATCCCAACAAATGCAAGCACCCATGAATAACCATATGTGCCCAGTGATTAAAAAGTACTTTGTTTTGTGCTTTTGCTTCCTGTTCAACGATTTGTGTGCAAATCACTAAATCACCTAATAGGTTAAGTTCAATGCCGTCAGGCACTTCAAAAGGAAATGATAATACATTCGTGGGGTTATTTTTATGGCGATATTGGTGATTAAGTTGTTGGCTTTCATCACTATCAACTAAACGAATAGTGAGTTCAAATTGTTTATCTGTTATTGCATTTAATGCGGCATCGACCCATTGTTGAAAAAGTTCAATTGGGGGAATGTTTTCAGCGCAACACGCATTTTGTAAGTCGATAATGTTGTTGGTCATTACGTTTTATTCACTTTGATTTGATGCTTGTTGTTTTTTCTTTGCTTGGGCAAGTCGATTAAGTTTTTGCTCATGAGACTCGTAAGCATCTACAATTCTAGCAACGACGGGGTGTCGAACGACATCTTTGGATTGGAAAAAATTGAAGCTAATGCCGTCAATATCTTGCAATACTTCAATAGCATGGCGTAAACCTGACATTTGATGACGTGGTAAATCAACTTGGGTTATATCACCAGTGATCACGGCCCGTGAATTAAAACCAATACGGGTTAAAAACATTTTCATTTGCTCAACGGTCGTATTTTGGCTTTCATCAAGTATTATAAAAGCATCATTTAAGGTTCTACCACGCATATAAGCTAAAGGTGCTATTTCAATTACATTGCGCTCAATCAGTTTTTCAACTCGTTCAAACCCTAGCATTTCAAATAAAGCATCGTAAAGCGGTCTTAAATAGGGATCTATTTTTTGGGTTAAATCACCAGGTAAAAAGCCTAGTTTTTCACCTGCCTCAACAGCTGGACGAGTTAACAGTATACGGCGAACCTCTTGGCGTTCTAACGCATCAATGGCACAGGCAACCGCAAGGTAAGTTTTACCTGTACCCGCGACACCAACACCAAAACTAATGTCATTAGTGACGATATTTTGCACGTAGGATTGTTGATTGCCGTTACGAGGTTTAATCGTACCGCGCTTAGTTTTTATGGTAACCATTTTTTCATAGTTTGCACCTAGCTCTGAGGCTTCTTTACTTGTTGATGAGCTATCGTCTAAGCTATTTATAGAATGTAGGCTGCCGTCCTGCTCTAGTACATTTGCTTCTAAAATAGCCAAATGAACCATTTTTTCGGTAATTGTTTTACTTTGCCCTTTTATAGGGCTGGTTTCTAAGTAAAGATTTTTTAATAGCTTAATAACGGCTAAGCAGTTTTTATCTTTACCCAATATTTTGAATTGATTACCTCGGTAGCTAATTCCAACCCCTAAACGACGCTCTATGGTTTTTAGGTGATCATCCATCGGACCGCAAAGTTCGGCCTGACGATCATTATCAACTGGTGTTAGTGTTAGTTGATGATTTGTTTGTTTGCTATTGGTTTTGTTACTTTTTTTATTATTTGTTGTAGAGGTCAATATTTTATCCATTTTAACTAAAACTAAGGCTGAGGAATATATGTGCCAACACCTAATTCATCAATGTTATTGGCTATTGAATGCGCTGATTTATGATGGCCGTTGGCTAAAATATCAGCAGGGGAATGTGCTATACGTAAGCCCATGTCACCTTCTTGGCGAATTAAATCACCACGCAACGAATTAGCATATACATCGGTAATTTTAACATCAACAAATTGACCTATAACTGAATGAGGAGCAACAAAGTTAACCGTACGGTTGTTCTCTGTTTTACCCCGCAGCTCCATTGGGTTTTTCTTTGATGGACCTTCAACAAGAATACGTTGCTCTGTGCCTAACATTTGTCTAGCAATACGCAATGCTTGATGAGTTATTTTGTCTTGTAATAAGGCTAAACGTTGTTTTTTAGTGGTATCACTAATATCGTCAGGTAAATCTGCTGCGGGCGTACCTGGGCGTGCGCTGTAAATAAAACTAAAGCTTAAATCAAAATTAACCGCTTCAATTAACTTCATCGTGTCATTAAAGTCTTCATCGCTTTCACCAGGAAAGCCGATAATGAAGTCAGATGACATCGAGAGTTCAGGACGAACTTTTTTTAATTTTCTAATTTGAGATTTATATTCTATTGCAGTATGACCACGCTTCATTTGCGTTAATATTCTATCACAACCACTTTGTACAGGTAAGTGTAAGTGATTAACCAGTTCAGGCACATCGGCGTAGGCTTCAATAATATCATTGGTGAATTCAACAGGGTGCGAGGTGGTATAACGTATACGATCAATACCATCGATAGTGGCTACTAATCGCACTAAATCAGCAAATCGACAAATACTGCCGTCATGCATTTCACCGCGATAAGCATTGACATTTTGACCAAGTAAATTCACTTCGCGAACATCTTGCTCGGCAAGTTGGGCAATTTCATAAAGTACATCATCAAGCGGGCGACTAACTTCTTCACCACGTGTATAAGGTACTACGCAAAAGGTACAATACTTACTGCAACCTTCCATGATAGAAACAAAGGCAGAGGGACCATTTGCGGTTGGCTCGGGCAAACAATCAAATTTTTCGATTTCCGGAAAACTTACATCAACAATAGGACTGCTACTACGATGAAGTTGATTAATCATTTCAGGCAAACGGTGTAGCGTTTGCGGACCAAAAACCATATCAACAAAAGGCGCGCGTTTACGAATCGCATCGCCTTCTTGTGAAGCAACACAGCCACCAACACCAATAAGTAAATGAGGCTTTTTATCTTTTAAATTTTTCCAACGGCCTAACTGGTGAAAAACTTTTTCTTGCGCTTTTTCACGAATAGAGCACGTATTGAGTAAAATAATATCGGCATCCTCGGCTTCTTCAGCTAATTCAAAGCCATGGGTAGAGTCTAATAATTCAGCCATTTTCTGCGAGTCGTACTCGTTCATTTGGCAGCCCCATGTTTTAATATATAACTTTTTACTCATTTACTTTACTCTTTAACAAGATAGCTCGCGGCACAAAATACTTATAATTAGTATTACAGCGATAAAAGGAGTCATATTTTATATCAAAATGAATGTAATTTCGAGCTTATGGCAATCGCATATAAGATATTCCTCTACTTTTTAGTAAATAAATTTTAGTTTTTACAATAGTAAAAGTTATAACTTTATATTATTATATTATAATACCCTTAATTTATAAAAGGCTATTTTTTAGACTGTTTTTTACCATACATCATAATAAAGCAGAAAAATAGGGTGTTTGATTATTTCTAACGAGTTGATAAATGAAATTACTAAACCATAGATTTTCTACTATTAAAAAGCTTCGCCTTTTTATTGAAAAGCTCGACAAAAATAATGAAATATTTATACAAGTATTCTGTGGAGACTTTAATTCTTGTAAGCTTCAAAGTGTTTTAGATTTATTAACAACACAGCTACCTTCGTCTAAGCTTATTGGCACATCTACAGCCGGTGAAATATGCAATGGCGTAATTTCAAGAAAAGGTATCTTAATTTCATTTTCACTTTTTGAGCATGTAAAAGTAAACACTTATTATTTTCCAAATTCAAATTTTGAAAGTGGTGCAAAAGCCGCTAACGAAGTTCTTCAAAAGAATACAAAAGCATGTGTATTATTTAGTGAAGGACTTAACGGTGATCCAGAATCTTTTTTAAATGGTTTTTCTTCGATAAATCAAGATGTTATTTTAGCAGGAGGAAATGCAGGCGATAACGCTGAATTTAATAAAACATTTGTAATAAAAGGAAATCAAGTTCTTGATAAAGGCATAGTGCTTGCTAGCTTAACGAGTAATACTTTGGTTGTATCAAATCAATACATATTTGAGTGGACTCCTATAGGCAAAGAAATGTCTATCACAAAAGCAGATAAGAACATCATTTATGAAATAGATAATAAACCAATATTAGATGTGTTTGCTTATTACCTTGGTGCTGAAGCAGTAAATAACATCCCACAAAGTCTGATTGAGTTTCCTTTAATAAAAATTGTAAATGGTATTACTATATCCAGGTCTATGATGGGTAAAACCGACGATGGAGGGGGTGTTTTTGCAGGATATTTTAATAATGGGGACAAGGTAAAATTTGCGATTGGAAACTTTGACGATGTTTTAGTAAATGCATCTAAGCTTCAATTAAAATTAATTAAAAAACCTATTGAAGCTACTTATATTTACTCATGCTCAGCTAGAGATTTATTTTTAAAAGGGCATTTAAATTGTGAATTTGAACTCATCGAGAATATTGCACCAACCGTTGGCTTTTTTTCTTATGGCGAGTATTTCTATACGAAAGAAAAAACTCAACTTTTAAATACTGCCACAACAACACTTTCTCTTTCTGAAATCAATGAACTACCAAATAACCAAAAAAAATTAGACGTTACACCTAAAAATTCGATGCTTAAGTCATTAAAGCACCTAGTCAATACAACACAGAAAGAACTAGATAGTAGCATCAATCATTTAACTCAATACAAGTCAGCTTTAGATCAAAGTAGCATTGTTTCTAAAACGAATAAAGAAGGCATAATTATTTATGCTAATGATAATTTTTGTAAAGTATCGGGTTACTCTCAACAAGAATTACTAGGGGCAAAGCATAATTTGATCAGGCACCCTGATTCATCGAATAGTTTATTTCACACCATGTGGACTACTATTAAAAGCGGAAAAATATGGCGAGGTACTTATAAAAACCGAACAAAATCAGGGAATACTTATTATGTTAAAACAGTCATATCTCCTATTTTTGATGAGAATGGTCATATTATTGAATATCTAGCGATCAGAACAGATATTACTGACATCATTAAAAAAGATATTTTGATTAAAGAAAGTTTCACCGATTCATTGACTGGTCTTTATAATCGCCATGCGCTTTTACATAAACTTAAAGAAAAAGAAGAAAGTATTTTAATTTTATTGAACTTAGACCGTTTTTCAGAGATAAATAACTATTTTGGTTATGATGTAGGAGACAAGTTATTAGTTAAATTTTCATTGAAATTAAAAATGATTTTTAAAAATAACAACAATATTTTTAGAATCTCTGCTGATAATTATGCTGTGATAATTAAATTAGAAAACATGATGGAAAATTTACAAGATATCATACGCAATTTTACTAATAATTTAGTAGGTAAAGATAACTCTTGTGAGATTAATGGTCATACTATATTTTTAGATGTTAGTTTTGGCGCAGCGTATGGTCAAAACAAAAACCTTTATAAGCAAGCTCATGCAGCTTTAAAAGAAGCAAAATCAACACGAAAAAAATTAGTGATTTATAATGATGAAAATAAATTAGAAAATAAAATTAAAAATAACATAGATATTATTAATGAAATTAAATCCGCTATTAACGATGATCGTATCACTCCTTATTACCAAGGGATTGTCGATAATAAAACTAAAAAAATTGTAAAGTATGAATCTTTAATGCGTTTGATTAAAAAAGATGGCACGATAGTTTCTCCTTTCTTTTTTTTAGAGCAATCCAAAAAGGCTAGAAGTTATCAATATCTTACACAGATAATGATAAAAAAAACGTTTGAAAAATTTGCAAATCTTGATTATGAATTTTCTATCAATTTAGCCTTTAGTGATATTCATTCGAAAGATACCATGTGTATTTTACGTGATAATTTAATAAAGCATGCTTGCGGAAAACGATTAATTATAGAAATTGTTGAAAGTGAAGGTTTTGAGTATTTAGAAGAAGTTACTTTATTCATTAAAAACGTAAAAAAATATGGTTGTAAAGTTGCTATTGATGATTTTGGATCGGGTTATTCTAATTTTTCATATTTAGCAAAGTTAGATATTGATTTCATTAAAATTGATGGTTCTTTAATTCAAAATATTGATACAGATATGGATAAAAGATTTGCAGTAGAAAGCGTAATATATTTTGCTAAAAATAAAGGCATTAAAACTATTGCAGAATTTGTTGAAACTGAATCCGTATTTAACCTTCTGGTCGAATTAGGTATTGATTACTCTCAAGGGTATTTATTTTCTAAACCACAAAAATCATTGTGATTATAATAAAATTAATAATAGGCTAATAATGTGAATACTAAACAATTCGATTGTATAATTATTGGTGGTGGCATGGTGGGTGCTGCTAGCGCGCTAACATTAGCGCAACTTGGTTTAAAAGTAGCTATTATTGAGCCCTTTGAACCTAAAGCATTTTTACCAAAACAAGCATTAGATTTACGTGTGTCTGCAATATCGCTTGGTTCTCAACATTTACTTGAACAATTAAATGCTTGGTCACAAGTTACTCAGTGGCGAGCTTGTCCTTATAAACACTTAGGTGTTTGGGAGCAGGAATATTCATATACAGAGTTTCATGCCCAAGACATACAACAAGCGCAATTAGGGCATATTGTTGAAAATCGTTTATTACAATTAGCGTTATGGCAACAGTTTAATCTGCACGAAAATATTGAGTTGTTTTGTCCAAGTAAATTGATAAATTTATCTCAAAATAATGAACAAGTTTCTTTGACTATTGAACATTGTACTACTTCAGAGCAATCTCAATTAATAGCTAAGTTAGTAATTGGTGCTGACGGTGCTAATTCACAAGTTAGAGACATGGTTAACATAGGTATTACAACTTGGGATTATCAGCAGTCTGCACTGTTAATTAATGTGAAAACGGAGCAGTCCCAGCAAGATATTACGTGGCAGCAATTTTTTCCAACTGGACCCGTTGCTTTTTTACCTTTAGCTAATATCCCTTTCACAACCGAAGAGCAGCAAGGTGGCTATGCCTCATTAGTGTGGTATCACCAACGAGATGAAATAAAACGTTTATCTGCACTATCAAATATTCAATTGCAGCAGGAAATTATTAAAGCATTCCCAAAGCGTTTAGGTAAAGTAGAAGTCGTCGCTAAAGGCGCTTTTGACTTAACACGTCGTCATGCGAATACTTATCAAAACAACAGAGTGCTGTTACTTGGTGATGCCGCACACACAATTAACCCAATGGCGGGGCAAGGGGTTAATTTAGGTTTTAAAGATGTAAAAGCATTGCAAAGCGTTGTAACGAGTGCGATTGCTAATGGAGAGTGTTGGCATAATATTGATGTACTTTCGCGTTATGAAAAAATGCGTCGCAATGATAATTTGTTGATGCAATCAACTATGGATATTTTGTATCACAGCTTTAGTCATCCATCCGCAATAGTTAAAACACTGAGAAATGTTAGTTTATTGGCTATTAACAAAGTTCCTTTTGTTAATAGCGTAATAAAAAATAAAGCGCTAGCTTACGCGTGTGGGCTTTAATCTAATTCATCAATAAAGGCTACTGCACGGCCAATATAGCTTGCTGGCGTTAACAAGCAAAGTTCAGCTTTTATCGCGTCAGGTAGTGCTAAGTTATTAATGAATTTACGCATAGAATCACCGTCAACACGTTTGCCACGGGTTAATTCTTTTAGTTTTTCATAAGGCTTTTCAATACCGTAACGGCGCATAACGGTTTGAACAGGCTCAGCTAATACTTCCCAGTTTTTATCTAATTCGTTAGCAAGGTTTGCTTCATTAACTTGTAGCTTGCTAATGCCTTTTAACGTTGATTGATAAGCGATTATGGCATGACCAAAGCCAACACCTAAGTTACGCAATACCGTTGAATCAGTTAAGTCACGTTGCCAGCGAGAAATTGGTAATTTTTGCGCAAGGTGATTAAATAAAGCATTAGCAATGCCTAAGTTACCTTCTGAATTTTCAAAATCAATAGGATTAACTTTATGTGGCATGGTTGATGAGCCAATTTCACCGGCAATGGTTTTTTGTTTGAAATGACCAAGGGCAATATAACCCCAAATATCACGATCAAAATCAATTAAAATAGTATTGAAACGAGCAACAGCATCAAACAATTCTGCAATGTAATCGTGCGGTTCAATTTGTGTAGTGAACGCATTGAAACTCAAACCTAATGAGCCAACAAATTCTTCAGCAAAGCCATGCCAGTTTACATCAGGGTAAGCACTTAGGTGAGCATTGTAGTTACCAACGGCGCCGTTAATTTTACCTAATAATTCTACTTCAGCAATTTGTTGACGCTGGCGCTTTAAACGCACGTACACATTCGCCATTTCTTTACCTAATGTACTCGGTGAAGCTGGTTGTCCGTGAGTACGACACATCATAGGGATTGTTTTGTACTCTATGGCTAAGCCTTTAATTTTAGCTAAAATTTCATCAAGCGCAGGTAATAAAACGAGTTCACGACATTCTTTTAACATTAAACCGTGAGAAAGATTGTTAATATCTTCAGAAGTACAAGCGAAGTGAATGAATTCAGTTACCGCATGTAGTTCAGGGTTATCACTAATTTTTTCTTTTAAGAAATATTCAACGGCTTTAACGTCATGATTAGTGGTTGCTTCAATGGCTTTAATACGTAGCGCGTCTTGCTCGCTAAAGTCGCTTACAATGTTATTTAATGCTTGGTTAGCTGCATCACTAAATGCAGGAACTTCTTCAATTGCTTTCGTTGCACTTAATTTTTGCAACCAACGTACTTCAACCGTTACACGGTATTTGGTTAGGCCAAATTCACTAAAAATAGGGCGTAAATCACTGGTTTTGCTACCGTATCGACCATCTACTGGTGATATTGCTGTTAACGCTGAAAGTTCCATAATGTATTCCTAGGTTAAAATGTCTTATTTTGAATAATTTTTTAAGTGATACTTTAAATTGTGTTTAAAAGTTGTTTGGCAGTAATCACTAATTTATTACGGCCAAATAATATATTTCTACGTTTTCCGCCTACTTGTCGCCATAATACTGCAGCGCGTATGCCTGCTAATAATAATGCTCTAATCCTATACTGGTTTAGAGGTTGTTTTAATATTTCGGGTTCACCTTTAACTTGAATACGTGTACCTAATGGACTAATTATATCGCTGTAAATACTGGCAAAACTGGCCGCGAGTGTTTCACTGGTTATGTCAAAGTGTTCAAGTTGTCGTTTACTTTCTTCTATACGCGAGCCAAGCTTTGCTAACTGCTTTGGCTTTTTGGCTAGCTTTCGTTCTAAGTTGATTAAACTTATAATGTAACGTGTTAGATCAGGATCTTTCGCCTTATTGTTATTTGCTGACGAATCGCCTAGATGATTTATCATTACGCTGAACCCAGATTTTACGTTAGCTATATCACCACCATAAACGGCCAAGGTATTTTCTGGTGACGTAATGGTTAAGCTGTTTAGCATTATGGCTAAGTCTTGCTCGTCTACTTGTCCAGTGCGAGATATTTGTTGCACCAATTGCGCTATTTGGCAAATAGCGGCAAACGTTATAGTTTGATCGTTCATTTATACTCTAAATATTGTTAATAGCTTGTTTACATAGTTAATATTAATTGTTTAAACAGGCTAACGTTAGCGAATAAGGGTGTTAATAATACCACCACCAAGACAAACATCGTCTTGATAAAAAACGACAGATTGCCCGGGGGTTACTGAGCTTTGAGGCTCATCAAAGTCAATTTGATATTCTGGCGTACATTCATTTTTATCATTGATATTTTTATTATTTGAATTTTCTAATGCTATGTTGGAGGCATTTGTTAGTGGAGTAACCGTACAAGCAACATCTTTTTGGCGGTAGCGTGTTTTTACTGTGCACTTTATTGATGTTGATAATTCTTGTCGATTAACCCAGTGTAATTGATTAGCAACTAAACCTTTAGAAAACAAGCGTGGATGATTATGCCCTTGACCAACAATAAGTACATTGCGCAATAAATCTTTTTCCACGACATACCAAGGCTCTTCACCGGCATGCGCTAAACCGCCAATGCGTAAACCTTTACGTTGACCTAACGTGTGATACATCAAACCATCATGATGGCCAACGGATTCACCTTCGGCCGATTCAATAATGCCAGGTTGTGCAGGCAGGTATTGCCCTAAAAAATCTTTAAACTTTCGTTCGCCAATAAAGCAGATACCGGTGCTATCTTTTTTATTATGGGTAATTAAGCCTGCTTTTTCGGCAATAGCGCGTACTTGCGGTTTTTCAATATCACCAACAGGGAATAACGTATGAGCCAGTTGTTTTTCATCAAGCGTATACAAAAAATAGCTTTGATCTTTATTATTATCTAAACCACGCACCATAGTCCAATGACCGTTAGTCAAGCGACGTTGCACATAATGACCTGTAGCAATATAGTCGGCGCCTAAATCTTCACAAGCAAATTCTAAAAAGGCTTTAAATTTAATTTCTTTGTTGCACATAATGTCAGGGTTAGGGGTACGCCCTGCTTTATATTCAGCAAGGAAGTATTCAAAAACATTGTCCCAATATTCAGTGGCAAAATTGATGGTATGTAGCTTTATTGCTAATTTGTCGCAAATGGCTTGTGCATCTTTTAAATCTTGGGCTGCGGCGCAATATTCATCTGTATCGTCTTCTTCCCAGTTTTTCATAAACAAGCCTTCAACTTGGTAACCTTGCTCTTTTAATAAATAAGCAGATACTGAAGAGTCGACACCGCCAGACATACCAACAATAACTTTGGTTTGTGCAAGAGGCTTTGATTGTGAGGGGGCTTTGTTTAAAGAGGTAACTGGCATGTAAGTTATATACGAAATAAAAAGGTGAAAAATTATATCATGATCATAAAGTTGGTGAAATAGTTGAAAACAATTTTTTTAGATGGAGACTCTGATCATGCTTATGCAATTTTATCAGTGTGTTGTTTCCTAAACTTGTTATTTCAAACTCGAAACATCGTTATTTAAACTTTAA
>JQIA01000342.1_pt1 | contig 22897 bp, 19 predicted proteins | sample 811431 | NCBI WGS metagenome assembly JQIA01 (sample SAMN02998118, study PRJNA258478) | marine sediment metagenome | biome: marine; feature: seafloor; material: sediment; isolation source: oil-polluted sediment collected from 3 locations (0.5 km, 0.7 km and 0.9 km)... | place: USA: Gulf of Mexico ...
TTCAGAATGTCTAGTTCAATTTAATTGAAGCATTTTTCGAAGTTGTATAATTAAATACTTCCCGGGCCCTTAATACAATGCAATAAATATTCTTAAAATAAAATGATTTTATTAAAAACCATTTATTTAAGTATAATTTTGCAAAAATAATACCAATAAGAAATTGGTCAAATCTTCCAAGAATTGTATGAAAATATACCCAATAGCCAGCCCCTGTACTAATATATGTCATTGCTTTTATTAGAATTATAAAAATCGTTAGTCCAAGAACATAAGACAGGCCTTTTTTCGAGATGAAGTCAAATATAAAAGGCAAAATTAAATAAAACTGAAATTCTACAGAAATTGTCCACATTGGTCCAACGATAGGAACGATATTATGGCCAAAGCCGGTAAGAGAATTACCAATATTTGTTTGTAAGAGTATTAAGTGTAATACATCAGTTGCTTGAAAACTTTCTCTGCCAATTGAAATCATTAAAAAAAACAAAAAGATAAAAAGATAAAAAGAGGGTAAATTCTTAGTATTCTATTATAAATAAATTTTTTGTAGTCAATTTTTTTTTCCCCACCATTTGTTATTAAAGTGAAAATAAAACCACTTAATACAAAAAATAAAGTGACCCCACTATGGCCAATGTTAAATGGCAAACTGAGAGAATGGCCTATTACCACAATCATTGCTGCGAAAAAACGAAGATGGTCTAATCTTGGATAATATTCTGTATTATAACTGAGCATCGTATAGAACCCCTAAGCTACTTTATCCAATCCATCACATTTTTAACACAAATATCCATATTTAAATATTGAAAACTGCCTAATCTACCCATAAAAGCTACATTCTCTAATTTATCTATTTCACTTTTATATTTTAAATATTCAATCTTTGAGTTCTCATTTAAAATCGGGTACGAAGGAACCGTTTTACCTAATTCAATTTGCACACTCGCCGGAACTTCTGTACATACAGTTGTTTTAGGATGTTTTTGAAATGTCATATGCTTGAATTCCGTAGCCCGAGTATATTCATAATCATTTGGATAATTCACAACAGCAACCGGAAGTTTTTTCTCTTCATCATAGGTTTTAAATTTAAAATTGATCCCCCGATAGGGAAGATAACCAAATTTAAAATCAAAATACTCATCAACCGGCCCCGTAAAAATCATTTTATCATAATGGATATCACCAACCAGACTTTTGTAATCAGTCCCGGTAATCAGGGTAATATTTTCATGTTCTAACATTTTATTAAACATGGCTGTATATCCTTCTGATGGCATACCCTGAAAAAGGTCGGTAAAAAAAGCATCCTCTCTGTTTAACCGGATGGGTATCCGAGCGGTTATTTCAGGCGAAAGATTTTTTGCATCTACTCCCCATTGTTTTATTGTATAATTTTTAAACAATTTTTCATATATAGTTCTCCCCATCCTTGAAATTACCATATCTTCTGCATTTTTAATCTCCGGTATTTCGACCTTCTCAGATTGAATCCATTTAACAACTGATTCGGATGAAAACGGCCTTCCAAAAAGCTCTTCAAACGTCACAATATTAATTGGAAACGAGATGTATTTCCCGTCAACCCATGTTTTAACTTTGTGAATATAGGGCAGCCAGTCTGTAAATTGAGACAGGTAATCCCACACATCTTTATGCTGTGTATGAAAAATATGCGGCCCATATAAATGAATTAAAATGCCATCGTCATTGTAACAGTCATAGCAATTGCCTCCAATATGTTCTCTTTTCTCTAAAACAACTACTTTTTTATTTTTATTTGCAAGAATATTTGCTGCGGTAATGCCTGTAATACCAGCACCGACTATTAGATAATCACAATTCATCATGAATAACTCGCTATTTTATTGATACCAATTAATTCCCGTAGAAAACCTTTTGCAAACCCTATTGCAAATCTTGCCATATATCTGTTTTTTAATCCTGGAATAAAATATAATGGTAGCCACCGGGATCCATTGATAAGCAACAAACATTTGAGAGGTAATGAGTATTTCGTTTTTGCAAACGAAACCCCTACAGCATATCCCTTGCCAGTATCGTTATATATCATGGGGGGATGATAATATGAAATTTCATTTGATTTAATGACATTATAATTTTTAGCAACGAATCTTATTGCCAGTTCGACATCTTCCTGGCCTACAAATCCGGAATCAAACCCACCAAGTGCGACTAAACACTCTTTTCGATATGCCATGCATCTGTTGGTGAAAAAAAAGGGGTCATGATATGAATATTTACCCTTAATTTGAGAAAAAGACGCGTAACCCCTTGGCATTACCGCCTGTAAATTTTCATTACTTGAAAATAAATCCTGTATTTTTTTAAAAAAATTATCATTGGTTATCACTGTATCATCATCTAAAAAAAGGATATGATCTCCTTTTGCTTTGGAAAGACCATAATTTCTCATATATCCCATTTTACCCCACCCGTTTTCCGGTGCAAAATGTGAAATGTTTAATTTCGGAAACTTTTCGATAAAAGAACGCCCCTCTTTAGAGCCCCCCTTATCCTCAACAAGAATCACTTCAAAATTATTTTTCTCAAAATCCTGGGAATTCAAACAATGCAAAATATTCGACATTAAATCCATGCGTTTGTAAAAAACGAAAATACAACTGATTTTGTATTTATTCTTTTCCTCAAAATATTCCAGATCACCTTTTGTTGGATTTTTCAAAAGTAGCTGTATTAATTTTTCTCTCAAAATTTTATCCTGAATATTATCATTTTAATTGTTTTAGTCTATCATTTACCATGGAATTTTATGCATTAACAGTATTTTTATAGTAATAAACAGTTATCAGAGTTAATCTACTTTTCTTGCAATAATTGTAATATTATCTCCAAGTCCGGACGCAGTTCCAATTACAGAAAAAAAAGTTGAAATAATTTTACTCAGAAACGGGTTTTTTTGAAAAAAGATCGTTAATCTTTTGCTGCTTAGTTTACGCAAAAAACTTTCCATAAAATATAAAGGTGACGGTGTTTGATAACACTCCAAAACTTTAAATCCTGATTGTTCAAGTATTACGCGGGCAGACTTTGGTGAAAAAAAGCTGCAATGCCATGGGTGAACCCATGTCCAGTCCGTTTCGAACAGATAACGCCCCAGACAGTTAATATTGGGGACGACAATAATGACAATGCCATCTTTTAGTAAAAAGGTATTTACTCGTCTAATTATTGCCTTTGGACTTGAAATATGTTCAATAAAATGACGTAAAACAACAAAATTAAATTTTTCGGTGTTTGTAATGTTTTCAATATAATTGTTAATGATTTTTAATTTGTACTTGTTCTTTGCAATATCGGCTCTTATAATGGATGGTTCAAGGCCAGTAACATCAAATCCACTCTTTGAATAAACATTCGAAGTCCAGCCGGAGCCACAGCCTACGTCAAGGAGCTTTGTTTGGTTTATTATTGAATGTTTTTTTATTTTCCGGATTTCTTTTTTCAAAAATAACTGTGTGTGCAGTTTTTTTAAAAACTGGCTGTTAAATAACTCTGCATCATCAATACTATCCATTTGCCTGTCATTGATATTTTCAATTAATTCAGGGACTGCAAAAATAAACGAGCAGTCTCCACAGGAAAAAAAATCAGAGTGCCTTCCATTTTCAAAATATGTATAGTTTATATCCACAACTATTGCTTCACATAGCGGGCAGCGAATATTTTTTTGAGAATATTTCAAATGCTTTTTTATAAACTTAGCCATTGTTCCTCTTCTAATTATATATACAAGTATTTATAATAATTTATGTGCTGCTTCAATAATATCCTCACTTGTAATACTTATCATACAGGCATTTTTATTCAGACATTCAGGTGTCGAGCCAAACTGCGTGCATGGACTGCATTCAAGGTCTTTATTGATAACAATATGGTGATGCCCTTTAGGAGCCCATTTTTGTGCAATTCCAGAACCAAAAAGAGAAACTGTAGGAATATCGCTTAGTACTCCAAGATGTAGAATTCCTGAATCAGTACTAATCAAAAGAATAGATCTCAAAAAAAGCCAACCTGTCTCAAGTATTGATAACTGTCCTGACATATCAATAGCATTCTTTGATTTACATAAAGAGAGAATCGTCTGGCATTGAACCCTTTCAGTATCCCCACCTAATAATACGACATAACAATCCCGTAAACATAGTGACTCAACAACTTCAGCCCATCTCTTTTCAGGCCATAGTCGTTCATCAATCGTTGCACCCGTAAAGACACAAACGATCTTTTTCCCTTTTCCCGATATAAATATTTCATCATTTTTTTTTTTTATTGTCTCTTCCTTAAAATATGGTGGATTTAAGGTGGATCTTTCAGGTAGATCAAAAATATGACGGAATAAATTGTGAAAAGACTGAGCTTCATATAGTTCATGGCTGTAAACAATTGAATTATTGAAAAGACGGCCTCTATCAAATACATCAAAGCCGACTCGATAATATCCTCTTAAAAACCTGCAGAATATTGCTGATAAAAAATGCGATTGCTCTGTATCAATAATAATATCAAATTTTCTACGGAACAGAGTAAGTATCGAGCCAATATTGTCATATAACATAATATCATCAACATAAGGCGTTGCAGAAAATATGCCTGAATTTCGGGATTCACATAAAATGTCAATTTTAATCTCTGGAAATTTAAGTTTAACCTCTTTAATGACAGGAAGGAGGAGTGCTGCATCCCCCATACCTCCGGGCCTTACAACAAGTACTTTACGGATATTACCGGGTGATTTAGCCCATTTAACTTCAGGAAGAATTTTTAATAAAAACGATCCGAGCAGTCCATCAATTTTTTTTATTATATTTATTTTGTGTTTCATTTACTTTTGTTGTTTCTTTAAATAATCTAACAGCATTTTTCGGTTATATTTAGCATCTTTATGCTCTGGGTTGTATTTCAATGTATTTTCATAATACTCCATAGCTTCCTTGAATTTCCCCTGCCGAACCTTAATATTACCTAAATTATTATGTGTATTGGCATGCTCAGGCTTAAGTGTTGATGCCTTTTGATACATTGTAATAGCCTTTTCGAGATTACCCTGCTTTTCATATACAAAGCCAAGATTATTATAGCTCATTACATTTCCTGGTTCAAGGTTTAGCACTTTTTTGTAATTTAAAATTGCTTCTTCATATTTGCCATGCTGAATCAAATAGTTTGCCAGATTATAATAAAAAACAGCCTGTTTTTTTTGTTTGGTCAATGTATTGGATAAGTCACTGTCATTTTCGTTCTGCATCCCGTCAAATTGTTTAACAAACTCTTTCTCAGAAATTTTTTTACCGGGTTTCAAAGCAGCAGCCTGCCTGAAATGCACTAATGCCTCGTCGTATAGATTAGATTGTGCCAGTATAATTGAAATGCTGTAATGGGCACCCCCAAAATCCGGTTTTATTCTCAATGCTTCTTTGAAGAAGTATACAGCTTCTGGTATCTTTCCAAGCTTATAATATGCATCGCCCATATTCTTAAGGGCGAAATAAGGGAATGGCAGTCCAGGTGTTTCCAGTGCTTTACGATAATATTGTATCGATTCTGCAGTTTCACCATTAATCATTAGAGCATAACCCAGTTTTGAGTATGCAACAGCAGCGTAAAGCTTATAATCCTTATATATTTTATCAGGATTACTTTTAATCACATCTCTGAACAATGAAATCGCTTCAGCCAATTCACCCTTTTTTAATTTAATATCTCCAAGATTAATCATGGCAACCATATTGTTATCTGTAGCCCGTATTGCATGACTAAAAAGGGTTGTTCCGTTTTTCCAGACACTGACCTGTTTATATGTAATGGCCATCAAACAACCGGTGATTATCAAGGCCAACAGAGGAAAAAGCTCTTTGCCCTTTCTCAGTTTCGATACTAAATCGTAACTACCCCACGAAATTATAATAAACAGGCCTATCAGTGGGATATAGGTATATCTGTCAGCCATGGCATGGTCGCCAACCTGTACTATGCCACTTACAGGAATCAGAGTACCTAAAAACCAGAACCAGCCCCAAAAAATATATGGGTATTTTTCTATCTTTCTAATTGAGAAAATACACCCTGAGATAATAAGGATTGTTGCAGTTACAATTTTCCCAAAAGGTATATTGACAGGATATGGATAGAATACGCTAAAATTAACTGGAATAATTGTTTTATAAAAATAAGTACCGTATGACAGTAAAACATTTTGAATGCGATATAATAATGGGAAATTTGCTGCACGACTCACTGCAACACCTTCAGCTAAATATGCCAGAATGGAGGCTGAAAAAGCCATTAGAAACAAAGGCGCTTTTTCCAGAACCAGGTTGAGTACAATCTTTTTATCGAATCCTGGTAAAAAGCTTGTACCCTTTTTTGTAAGTTGAATTCGGCCTATGGGCCAAAAATCCAGTAAAAGTAGAACAAACGGCAATGTAACAAGCATTGGTTTTGCCATCATACCCAAAACAAACATAAGGGTGAATAAAATATACCTGAACGGAGCCGGCCTTTTTGTATACAAAAAATAGGTAATCATAGTAAGCAGCCAGAAAAAAGTACTTAACACATCTTTTCTCTGAGCTATCATAGCAACAGCTTCAACATGGAATGGATGTATTGCAAACAATGCAGCAGTAAAAAAACTTCGCCAGATAAAGCCCGTCATATAATAAAAGCACAGCATCAGCAATATGCTGTTACCAATATGGAAAAAAAGAGACGTAAGATGATGCATCCCTGGATTTAAACCAAATAGCTGACAATCAAGCATATGGGATATAATGGTTAAAGGATGCCAGAAGTTCACCTGGATAGATGTAAAGGCTGTTTTAATACCACTTAGCGTAATGCCCCCTATAACAAGAGCATTTTCATAAACATATACAGCATCATCAAAATTAACAAAATCGAATACAGCAAGACGTGAAAAAACGATTGTGTTAATTAAGATCAGAATGCCAACCGATAATAGAACACTGAACTTTTTCATATATCAGAATCCATTGTGAATATCTTTTTTATATTCTTTAATAAATTCATCTGCATAAATTAGCTGGTATGGCCCCTTATTAATAGTTTCAATAATTAAATCTTCTAATTTATTATAGGCTCTATTACTATCAATAACTATCAGGCCATATTCCCCACTGGATATTTTTTTAGCGAAACCGGTAAAATCTATTAGACCTTCTGTATATAATATATCCATTAACAGCCAATCAAATAAGATATCATCCCCCCCGAAACGAGCTGCAATACTATCATGCATTATTAATTTCTTTCCTTTTACTGTATGGTATTTTTTTAAATAACCAGATATATCACCATTATGTATAGTACTGGTAGTTGGGAACCCAATAATACCGTAATAATGAAGGATAAAGATAAAAGAGAAAAAAAATATTATTGTAACTGGCAACTGAATATTTTTATTATATTCCATAAGACTGATTGAAAATGCGATAATAATCAAAATTAATACAGCAATTTCGCCAAAATAGTTTACTGAAGCACCTATTTTTGCAGAAGAATAATAAGTCCAAGCGAGGCAAACAAGAAAGTAAATGAATAAAAATAAGGTGTTTTTATTATTTCTTATTCCGATAAAAGCCAATGGTAAGGTCAATAAAGGACCAAGAAAACTCATTTTTAAATATATTAAATACCTCGAACAATATAAACCCGAATCGACCTCATTTACCGCCATTGATATGATCGTATGTTGAAAGAAACCTTTACCTGTAAGTGCGAACATCAAAAGTAAAAAAGTTAGAACACACACCCAATAAGTTAAAGCAAAAATAAACATCTCTGAATATTTTTTCGAAATAAATAAAAAAACAAATATTGCTACTGGAGCTGCAATAAATGGTTGCTTAAAAAGGTAGGCTATTACAAATAACACAGCAGAAACATATATTCGCCATCTTCTTTTTGACAAAAAGGTTATAATTCCTGCATATGTAAACAGCAGACCTGGAGATTCAGGCCTCAACCTGAAAAAATCATGGGATACAATTGAGTGATAATATAAAATACACATCAGTATAAATATCGCTGAATACTTGCTCGGCATGTTAATCCAAAACCAGCAAAAAAGCATTAGAGCAAGGCAAATCATGGAGACATATGATATTATTCTACCAGCAATAAGAGACTGCTGTACTGACAACTTAAAAAGTCTGGTTATCAGCCCGGCGGGTAGATATGTAAGCGGATTATAGGCATGTATCCAATACTGGCCTTGCCCAAATTCCGGATATAGAGGGGCTCCTGTACCAACGTTTCGAACACCATGCAAAACAAACGACTCTGGCTTGCTTGTCTCATAAGATTTATTTAAAGCCCCATATCCTTCGTTTAGTGACAAAACGATATGTACAAGAGCGCCAAAAAACAATATAATCCAAAGAATTAATTTTATTATCCGAGAAACAGATATTCTTTCAGTATTTTTTATTTTTATGTTAATCATTGGTGCTCTTTAAAAAAATTTATTAAAAATAATAATTGAACGTGGAAAAATTGACATTATCACAGAGTGTAATGATTATGAATCATATTATAGTAATTTCCTGAATACCATTTTAAAATAACAGGGTTATCGTTATGATAAAAAGAAAAATCATATCATTGTATATTATAACAGAATTCCTTTTTTTTGTTTTGATAATAATTGGTCTTATATTTCGATTTATTTACCTTGATAATATTCCGGGTATTAACGGAGACGAGCCTTTTTTTGGTGTTAAAGCAATCAATTTTATTGATGGCGTCGCCATTAACTGGCAAACCGGTTCGGGGTTGCCTATGAATCCTTTTTTTTTCATTCCCTCTATCCTGTTACATACAATATTTCCTCCATCATTTATGCTTCTAAGGTTACAATCAGCCATATATGGTTGTTTCTCTGTTTTTATCTGTTATTTTCTTTTTAGGAAATCATTGCCTAAGTGGGAATGTCTATCATTAACACTTTTTATTGCAGTATTACCCGTATCAATTGCATATTCAAGGATTTCATGGGATCCGTCACAAAGTTTACTTTTTATTATTGTTTGTGTTTATTACGCTAAAGAAAAAAAATATCTTCATACAATCATTTCTTTCATTTGTTGCATAATAGTACACCCTACCAATATTTTCCTTATGCCGTTTATTTTATATCCTTTTATTGAGGTAATCATAAACAAATTTAAATCGGGCCACTACAATAGAAAAACGTTTACATTAAAAAAAATATTAATATTTATTTTTATATTTTTTGTCTTATTATTAATCGTTAACACTCAACTTCCGTACTTTAAAAATGCCATTCATATGAATTTAATTTTTGATCGTTTATTTAATCCTTATGAATATATTCAATATTGTTTTTATATTGTTAATTTATTTAATGGTATAACACCGTATACTTATTTCATTGGCGATATACCGGAATTGTCAGTTTATATTTATTTTTTTATATTTATTCTCTTAGTTATACCTGTATTTATATTTAGCCTGCGACCAGGGTCAGGTTTTCATATAAGGATCCTTTGTTTTTTATTTTCAATATTCTTCTTTTATATAGCAGCTGGTGCAGTCAATATAGCACCACACCGCGAAAGATATGCTCTCTGGATGATAGTTCCCGGTATTATTTTATATGTGCAGGTTCTTTACAAAGAAATTGGCCATAAAAAGGCAAATGCTTTCTCCATGATCATTGCATTTATTTTTCTTATCAATTTTTCAAACAATTATTTTAATATGGCAATAAAAAATAACTGTAATTCCCAACAAACATTTTTGACAGGAAAAACTGATCCAAAACAATTGGCTACAGAATGGATTTGCAGGCAAAAAGTTAATTCACCAAGAGTAATCTATACAGAAAACTGGTGGCTCTACTGGCCTGTAAAATATTTAATATCAAGCAAAAAAGAAAATTATATTACCATTTTAAATTGCCAGTGGGACAAACGCTTCCCAAAAGACTTCGATTTTTCATCATTAATTATACCTGATAATGCAAACATATACTATATTGCTTTTCAGGACAGTCCACTTTTTAAATGTCTTTCTAAGGATCAACTCTTTATAAATGCATATACAGCAACGGGCTATCCTGATAAGACACCATTGATTTCGGTTTTTATACCCATAACTCAAAAAACCCAAATTGCAATAAACTATTAATTATGCTATTTTTTTGTAATTACACTTTATGTATGTAAGGATTAAAAATTCAATGGGAAAATCTCCGGAAATGATCTCTATTGTATGCCCCTGCCATAATGAGCAGGATGTCATTTTGCTTTTTTTAAATAGAATTGTATCTGTCCTTAATTCAATTCAGGCTCCCTATGAAATTTTGTGTATCAATGATGGCAGTACAGATGCAACATTAGTAAAACTTGTCGATGCAAGAAACAAATACCCCCAGTTACGAATACTAAATTTTTCCAGAAACTTCGGAAAAGAAGCAGCCCTGACTGCAGGATTAGACCATGCCAATGGTGATGTCGTTATACCCATTGATGCGGATCTCCAGGATCCACCGGAACTTATTCCTGAAATGCTCAAATACTGGAAAATGGGTTATGATGTTGTTCATGCCAAACGAGCCAACAGAAGCTCAGATTCATTTTTGAAAAGAATAACGGCGAAGTTATTTTACAAAACTCACAATAAAATTGCCGCTACTTCAATACCTGAAAATGTGGGTGATTTTCGCCTGATTTCAAAGAAAGTAGTAGAAGCAATAAAACTATTGCCGGAAAACCAACGATTTATGAAAGGGCTTTTTGCATGGGTAGGTTTTAAAGCTACTGCTGTTGAATATGATCGAACAAGTCGTGTTGCAGGTAAAACAAAATTCAGTAGTTGGAAACTATGGAATTTTGCACTTGAAGGAATAACTAGTTTCAGTACAATCCCTTTAAGAATCTGGTTATACCTTGGGCTATCAATCTCTGTTCTTGCTATGTTGTATGGGGTATTTATTTTTTTTAGAACTATGATCTTAGGAATAGATGTTCCTGGCTATGCATCACTTATTACCTCTGTTATGTTCTTAGGCGGCATGCAACTTGCCGGCATCGGTGTCATAGGTGAATATATTGGACGAATTTATATGGAATCTAAATCTCGGCCTTTATATATTATCGACAACAAATTTGAGTAAATAAAAATTGCAATACAGACATAAAAACAAATTTATACTACCTCTTATTGGTGCACTATTAGGATTTTCTTTTTTTTCAGTTGTCTTTGGCTGGAAGATACTTAACCCGACTTTTATTGAATGGTCACTACATCTTGATGCTGCACAGCACTACCTTGGCTGGCATCATTTCCGTTATGAACCCTGGCATTTTCCACTTGGAGAAATTACAACCTATAACGCCCCTTATGGAACCAGTATTGTTTATACTGATTCAATACCATTATTTGCAATAACACTAAAACTATTATCGCCTTTATTGCCGGAGCACTTTCAATACCATGGCCTGTGGCTTCTGTTAGTTTACATATTACAAGGCGTCTTTGGCGTTCTTCTTCTCAAAAGAATTACTGGAAAAACAGCGGCTTCAATACTTGGTTCGACATTTTTATTAATGTCTCCTGTTATGATTCAGCGAGCAGAGATCCATGAAGCATTATCCTGTCATTTCGTTATACTCGCGGCTATCTACCTGTACCTTGATAACAATAATTTAAAAACCAACATAAAGTGGCTGATATTAATTATACTCACCGCACTGATTCATTTTTACCTTCTGGTGATGGTACTGGCTCTCTGGGCTGGATACATATTAAAAATTATATTAACAGATTTCAAAACGTCAGTAAAACCTTTAACAATATATTTTTCAATAACCGCCATTACTCTAATATTTACTATGTGGATAACCGGGTATTTTATTTTCTCACCCCAGTATTCCGGTAGTGTCGGCTTTGGCTTTTACTCAATGAATCTTCTTGCTCCTTTTAATCCAGCCCCAATTCATTCATTTAATATTTTAAAGCAGGTAAACCTCGCATCACAATGGCAATATGAAGGTTTTAATTACTGGGGCGCAGGTATTATTATAATTATAATTCTCGCAATCTATGAACTATCACGAAATAAAATAAAATTTTCAAAATCACGTGACCTTCCATTATTAATTATCTGTTCAATACTAACCTTGATTGCAATTTCCAATAAAATTACTTTTGCTGAACACATAATTCTGGAATATAAATTACCCGATTTTTTATCATTATTCGCTGGTATGTTAAGGTCCAGTGGGCGAATGTTCTGGCCTGTGACTTATATTGTCACAGTAATTGCTTTGGCTGTTGTTGCGAAAAGTAGTAATACATACAGGATGTTCTGTATTATTATGTTTGCTTTAATTATTCAGTTTGTAGATTTCTACCCATTCTATCAAACTGTTAATTTTGAAAAAATCACATGGAAAACGCCTTTAAAATCCGAACTATGGGATAAACTCGCAAATAAATACAATAATATTTCTCTCGTTCCTGCTGTATTAACGACAACTAACTATGTACCTTTTTCATTATTATCAGTTAAACACAAAAATAAACTCAATATTGGTTATACTGCAAGGTCAAACCATATTGCAAGGCGCAACTATGAAACTGAATTATTTCAAAACTATGTTAATGGAAAACTTGATAAACAAACGCTATATATTATTCAGGGGAACTCACTTTACAAACCACTACCACAATTTAATGCAGCAACATTCATGATTGATGGATATGCTGTAATTGCCCCGGATTATTACGGTGACACGAAGAACTTTACACCCTGGCCATATAGCCTGGTCCAAGCTTCAAACAAGATAACAATATCAAATATCCTGGACAAATATTCAAGTAATGTTTCGATTCTTATTTCCATAAAGAACACCGATTCAAGTGCATTCCCAAGACCGTTTCTATCCAAAATGAAGGCACTTGGCAGCCAAATCCATACTATCTCAAACGATTCAGGCTATGCTGCTGTAATCAGCAATGGTAAACTTCTGGGTGAAAAAATTGCACTAAATAATAATGCCGGTCTTGACCAACTGATTTCAGGCTATCATGTGGTATTAAACTCGTCACCAACTGATGCCGGTAATCGATCTGAAATATCAATAAACAGTATGCCGTTTTCAAATTTAGTACTTAATACTAATATTATTATTATTAATAATGTTAATGGAGAAATATGCAGGTTTATACCGTCTAAAGCTGATTTGAAAGCCAACACCATCAACAAGTTATTCTGGTGGTAAAAATTAAATGTCTATCTCCGTGTTCTCTTTCATTTAACCAGAAATCAAACGGACTTATTTTATATAAGAATCTTATTTGCTCGCATTTCGATCATTCTTGATTCTATTCATTCTGTTAATGCCATCTAAAAGCATTTCAAGATTATATTTAGCATCACTATGTTCCGGATTAATTTCCAAAACACGCTTATATTGTTCAACTGCTCTTAAATAAGCACCCGTCCGAAGATACACATTTCCAAGATTATTGTGAACATTTGTATTTTCTGGATTAATTCTTATTGCAGCCTGATATTGAATGGATGCTTCTTCCGGCCTGCCGCTACGCTCATATAAATAACCCAAATTATTATACACCTCCGAATTATCCTTATTAATATCTATACATTTTTTATAGAATATTTCGGCCTCTTTAATTCTCTTTTCTGAGTAATAAAGATTTCCAAGATTGAATAATGCCTTTTCATGTTGTGAGTCAGTTCGAAATGTTTCCAGATAATGTCTTTCGGCATTTACAATATCATTTAACTGTTTATAGCAATTAGCAATATTGAAGTGAGCCTTAGACATTTCAGGTTCGACTAAAAGGGCTTTGTTATAATATCGAACGGAGTCTTCAACTTCGCCGATCATAGCCAGACTTGCTCCCATATTAAAAAGTGTTTCTGCATTATTTGCTTTATATTTTAATGAATTTTTAAAATGCACTATAGCTTCTTCTGGTTTGTTTAATTTAAAATAGACATATCCAAGATTATTATGAATAGATGCAAAATTCGGCTTAATTTTCAATGCCTTTTCATAATTTGCAATTGCTTCATCAGTATTTCCCATCTCATACATTAAATCGCCAAGATTAACATGTGCAAAATAATTGTTTGCATCGTTTTTAATTGCATGTTCATAAATCGATATACTGTTTTTCCAGAATGCAGCCTGCCTGTATGATATTATAACCAAAATAAATGTAATAACTGACGCAAATATAATAAAAATATTGTTACCGTTCTCTTTAAAATATCGATTTATAAGTTCATACACACTCCAGGATATTATGATAAAAACACCAATTAGTGGTATATATGTATATCTATCGGCCATTGATTGGGAACCAACTTTTACAAAGCCAATAACAGGAAACAACGTAATAAGATACCATAACCAGCCTGATACCCACCATTGTTGCTTTTTAATTCGTTTTATACAAATATACGTTAGAACACAAAGAGTAAGCAAAGAAAGTAGCACTTTCCCAATATGAAGATAGGCAGGATAAGTGTAATAAAGTGAAAGGTTAAATGGCCAAAACGTTTTACATAAATATGAACTATATGAAACAATAGCATTACATGCCTGAAATATCATTTGCGTTTCATCAATTACCTTGGTGGATGTTTTATTCTGAGCAATCAAAGTTATAACAAAGAATATCATTGATAGTATAAATACGGGTATTTTTTCGACAAATAATCTTAGCATGCCTTTATCACTTCTAAAAAAATCACTAAATTTGTCCAATTGATTAATGTCAATACGTTTAAGCGGCCAAAAATCGAGTAATAAAAGCATGCAAGGAAACGTTACAAGCATGGGCTTCGCCATTAATCCCAAAATAAACATGATTATCATCAATACATATTTTTTTATATCACCTTTATTTACATAGCCTTCATAATAAATCAGGGCTAAAAACAAAAAAAATGTACTCAATAAGTCTTTTCTTGACGAAAGCCAGGCGACAGGTTCAACATGCAATGGGTGAATTGCAAAAAGCAAGGCTACAAATCCGCTTCGCCAGAGTGTGCCAGTAAAACTGTATAGACAAATAAAAAGTAATATGCAATTTAAGATATGAATTATAAGGTTGGCCATATGATGCGCCCCTGCATACATTCCAAAAAATTCACTGACAAACATATTTGAAAGCCATGTCATGGGATGCCAGAATTCCGCATACATCGTTGTAAATGCCCAGACGATGTTTTTCTTTGTTAGTCCGCCTTGAACATGTATGTTGTCAGTCAGATAAATGCCATCATCCAGTGTAATAAAATCAGCATTTCTTAGTTGTGAATATACGATTAAATTTACAATGATAATTAACAGAATAATAATACTAAATTTTTTTTTGTTGGCCATAAAAAATCACCTTAATTTTCTATCATCAATATAACGAGTTATAAATGCCAGAAATACAAGCAAATCATTGTACAATAATTTGAATCAAAAATTTTACCAGGAAATCATAAAATACTGTATCAGGCAATTATAATCAAATCGATGTGACCTGTTAACTGTTTAGCAGTAAAAGATCAATTTTATATATTGATATAATCAAAAAGAACAAAAATACAATTGTTGTTAATGCTAACTGTTTATCTTTTAACAGCACTTTAATAGGGTCGCTACATCGACCTTTTTCGGTCAACATAATGAACCTTAAAACACCATATGTTGCCGGCAGTAGTGAATATATAAGTATCTGATCTTTTTCTACAACATAGAGAGAGTAAACAACAAGCGTTATAGCACCACACGCCCAAAGCAGGTTGGTCAGAAAATCAGCCCCGTAATAAGCCTGACTGCTCCTGTGAAGAATCGCAGTCTCTTTTCCAAGTATACTGTATTCAGACAACCGTTTAGCGACTGAAATCAACATCGATATAAAAAATACTGTAAGAAAAAGCCAACTTGAAATATCAATTAAACAGGCAGCCCCGCCCGCTGTCACTCTTATGACAAAGCCCATTGCTACTACAAAAAGTTCAAGCAGCACTACATTCTTAATATACAATGAATATGAAACAGTAAGTGTAAAATAACATGCAACTATCAGTAAAAATTTTATGGTGAAAGATGTATTAAAAATAATTAACGTCATTAAGAATATCAACAGACAGGACAGATAAATTGCCTGCCTTCCGGAAACAGAACCGGAACATATAGGTCTGTTCTTTTTTTCATCATGTAATTTATCACGTTTACGATCAACCCAGTCATTTAAAATATATCCAAGACTTGATAAAAGGCAGAACAATACAGCAGCATTCATAACATTAAGTATGGATGAATCAACAATTTTCCCGGAAAAAAAAAGGGGTGAAAAAAGAAGCAGATTTTTTATCCACTGATATGGACGTAATAGTGTAATATAAGTTTTAAGTTTATTTTTCATAGTTCTGATTAATCTCTGTTAATTGAATCTTTGCATGTTTCGCAACACTGTCTGTACTGAAATTATTAACTATTTTTTTAAAATACTTAATGGCTATATCTGTTTCACAATTTTTTAAATATATTAATCCAAGACTATACAGAGAATTGGGATTAGGTCGGTACATATACAGTTTTTCGTAACAATCTATCAGTAAGTTAGTATTTTCTTCTATATTTACTTTTGAATTTCCAATGATTTTCTTTAAGGCATTTATGGCTTCACTACAATTCTGATAATTCGAATTAATTTTTAAGGCTTCTTTTATGTATATCACTGCTGCCTGATACTTTTCATTTTTTATTTCATTGTCGGCAAGAACAAGTAGAGATAGATCTTTCCACTCATTATTCGAAGCTATTCCTACTGCTTTTTTAAAAAATGGCAAGCCTTCATCACCTTTTAAAACACTTCCATATTTATATAAAACCTTTCCATTATCCGGGTTTTTTTTATACGTATCTTCCCATAGCGCCACTTTATCCTGCCATACCAGGTTTCTGTGAAGACAGGTCACAGACAAAACTACTACTATCATCACCATCAGGGCAATAATGGCGCCCCGGTATTGTATAAATTTTTCTAAAGCCAGATAAAAAAAAAGTTCACTAACAAAAACAGCCCATACAGTAATTGATAGATATAAATATCTTTCAGCATAGAGACTCCATGCGATATTTGTAATAGCAACCAGGATCGCAGGTGAAAATGAAATAATTATCAGAATAACTAATATTACCTGACGATACATTTTTTTAATGATAAATACACAAAAAACAGCAATAAACAGAATTGATAAAATGGAATATAAAGCAAAATTAATATCATTAATAATTAAATTCAAAGGATATGGAATAATCAGTTTTTTGATATAAAATGAAATAATAGCTGGAATTTTTAATAAAAATAAAAAATCAAATGCAGGGTCATTTGTAATACTCACTAATGACGAAGCTATCTCCACAGGAACATTCGAAGCGCCAAAGCCTGCTAACCTTATATATAAATAGATACTCAACGGTAAGGCAAGAAGAATAGAGATTATAAAGGGCCGCATACAATTTCTTGAAGACCGGTTAATTGTAAAATCTACAACAATAATTACAGGTATAATTGCAAGCGCATTTTCTTTCGATAATAACCCCATAAATACAAATAAAATTAATAGTAAATAGCGGGATTTTAACTTTGACTGATATGTTAAAAATGCCAACAATGAAAAAAACGTGCCGAGTAAATCAGACCGTCCTGATATCCAGGCGACCGACTCACATGTAAGCGGATTGACTGCAAACAAAAGTGCAGCAAAAAAAGAAATAGCTGTTCTTTCTTTATGGTTTTGAAATATTTTTAAAGCGATAATGTAAAAAATAAGAACATTGAAAAGGTGTATTACTATATTGGTGAGATGGTAACCCGAGTATTCCATTTGCCAGATTTTGCAATCAATTATGTAAGAGAGAATCAGCAATGGACGGTAGTATTTAACAGGCGGCGTCGGGAAAAGAAGTGCTTTAAATGATATTGAATCTTTAGAATTATTTAGATAAAGAATGAATTCAGTATCATCAAGATCTACAACAGTTGCAGATAAAGTCGGATAAAAGACCAGAAGAACAATTATTGATATCAACCCAGCAGCAATGTAGGATCGTCGCATTATCTGGACCTTATTGAACAATTGAGCATAAATTTAATTGCCTGATTTTTTAACTGACAACATATTGCTCGTTGTATAAACGCTACCGTTTTCACGTAATATAAACTCACCACCATAGGGATCATCCGGGATGCTATCTATTATCCCTGCACTTATGAGCGCATCTAATGAACCCGGTTGTTTTTTATGGATATTAATATAATCCTTAATTTTATATTCAAGGTCATCCATAATTTCAAGTGTTTTTATTCTTACCGGGAACTCTTTCAGAGCTCTTTTATTGGTTGTTTGCTTTAGCATGCCTTTTAAAAAAACAATTGCAACGCGATGCTGAGAAGAATATGTAGATAAGCGAGCCGCAAGAGAGGCAGTATAGTATGGAGCTCCGTTTAATTTTGATGCTTCCATAAGGTATTTTGCCCCATTAATGTTATCATTTAAAAAATAGTAATAGTTAAACCCAATATAATATGGATATCTGTAATCATCTGGACTGTGTTTTTGCCCTTTTTCTAATAACTTATTCGCATCATTATATTTTCCGTTTCCCCACGACAAGAACATTTGAGAAAAAAGATACGCCTCCCAGAAATAAGGGTCAAGGTCAGTAACGGTATCTAACGTCTTAACCATGTATTTATGCTTTTGGTCATCGAAAGCTTCTTCCTTTGCAACCGCTTTACCAACAAAGGACATAAACTTAATCAATAAAAAATCAGATGCAACACCTTTAAATTCAAGAGACATGGGGCCGGTAAACATAGATGGGAGTGTGTAATCAATATAATTTTCATCAAGAAAAATTTTACGTTCTTTCTTGAGATCGGCATGAAAATATGCGTATACCGTTAAAAGGGCAAAAAAAACACATAAAATCTTTAGCGTTTTCATCAATTAAATTCCCGTTTACTGAAAATTAATGCGGCAAAAAACAATAAAAATGCGGTGTAAATAAAGCTATATCCTGTAATCGTTATAGTGTGGGCAAAAGACATCAGGGTTCCATGGCTTGATAATATTTTAATGTCAAAAGCTGAAAAGTTGGGAAAAACATACTCGGCAGCAGTAATAATCATTTGGTGGAATTTTGAGGGCATTTGCGTTACTGTTGCTTCGTTCTGAAAAAACTTAATTATCTCTTCAACTGTTTGCCCTGTTATATAAGTGGCCACAGAAAAAAGAAGTGTTATAAATGAACTTGTGGTTATACTGCTGAAAAACACAACTACAGCATTAAGTATCATAAACATTAGAATTTCATAAAAATAAGCCTGTAAAAAGCATCCCCAGTAAAAATCCTTAAAATACTCTGGAGAATGAATTGCCTTTTGAACCGCCACAACCCCTGAACTGATAAGCATCAATAAACTCAGTGAGACAAAAACAAGCATCATTAAACCAAGGTATTTACCAAGTATATATTCAGTGCGTGATAATGGTTTGGATAAAACACAATAAATTGTCCGTTTATCAATATCTTTAGCAATCAGATTGATATTGACAAAAAAAGTCATCAAAAGGCCCGCAAAGGCCAACGCTGAGAGATTTAAATCGACAAGGACTTTACCTAATTCATGTCCAAAAAGACTGGTTACAAGAATCGTAATAAAAAGCATTAATACTATGATTATTAATATTCCTGCCAGAGCACGATCACGTACGCCTTCCTTAAAAGTCAAAATCGAAAGTTCAAAAATCCGTTTCATTTTCTCACCCTGATATTTATTGATTCCATAAAAATTTTTTCAAGTTTGTTATCAATAGGACTTATTTTTAATATCTTCCCCTGAAACTCAGTAATTCTTCTTACAAGATCAGGTACATTTTCGCTTATGCAACATATGTTGTAATCTTTTTTATTTTTAATAACGACATAACCTGTTCGTTGAAGTTCACCCTTTAGCTTTTCCGGAAGGCTGTCCAGTGTTAGTAGAATTTCACCGGCACTTGCAAAAAGTTCCTTTTTTTCAAGCACCCTTTTAACTTCGCCACCATCCATAATAGCCATCTTATCACACAACCGTTCAACATCATTCAGTATGTGCGAACAAAACAGAATCGTTTTCCCCCTTTGTTTTAGATCAAGAACAAGATCTACTACCAACTTTCTGCCCAGAGGATCTAACCCGGACATCGGCTCATCAAAAATGACCAGTTCAGGATCATGTGCCAGAGCAAAACAAATACCGGCCCGTTGCGTCATCCCTTTGGAGTATGTTCTTAGTTTGCGCTTCCTGGCATGAGTAAGGTTCATAAGGTCTAAAAGAGAGTCAATATTTTTTTTCTCTAAACGCCTATCAATGCCTGATGTCCTTGTGCTGAATTTCATCAACTCTTCTGCAGAGAGATGATCATAATAATATGGATTTTCTGGTAAATAGCCTATATTCTTTTTTATATCAGGATTTAACGGGGTATTTTGGAGTAAATTTATTCGACCGGAATCAGGGCGAATAAAGCCCATGAGCATCTTCAGCAACGTGCTTTTCCCAGCACCATTAGGGCCAACTATCCCGAAAATCTCACCTTTTTCAACAGATAAAGTTATATTTTTTACAGCATGGACTTTTTTTCTGCTGAAGCTTGAAGTAAAGGTTTTATTAATTTTAAAAAATTCAACGGATGTGTTCATAATTTTTCTACATTTTGTTTCAGTCCAAAAACGGAAAAGGAAGCAGACCATGTTACAAGATCTGCTTCCTGATATCTATATATTTATAGCTTGCAATAAGACTTTAACCTTTTACTCGATAGTACGACCTCTGATAACCCAGCCAGTTCCGGCAGTACCAGCAGCAACTGTAATATCAGAGTCTGCAATAACTTTTGTCTGAGTGGCACCATGTGCTCTTTGATAAACATTAAGATCATTTGGCTGATCAGGATCAATGGAGCCTCTCATTGAAAAAATAATCGCAATGTCTGGCTTCGCTTTTACACTTCCTGAGGTACAGGCAAAGGTGGTACCGGCAGGTCCACCGCTATACCCAGCCACATCACCGTCAAGATAATCTGCAATACTGCCGTTTGCAATACCAATACTGATAATGCCAGGGCCGGCACCACCATCATCTATATTCATTGTGTCACAAAAAGCTGACCCAGAAAAAATGAGTGCAACAGCCATTGTCATAATAATTCCATATATTTTTTTCAAAATATGTCTCCTTAATTTAATTTTTTTCGATCGAACATCTTTACGAACATGGAAAAAGCAAAATTAGTCATTATGTAGGAAATACATCCCACTCTGCCTGATATCCCATACACTCTGTTTTAATAATCTTAACATTCGTAAGTGCCTGAGTGTTAAAAGAACGTGCTCTGTACTTTGCAAACTGCGGGATTGCGATTGCTGCAAGAATACCGATAATCGCGATAACGATCATAAGTTCGATCAGGGTAAAACCCTTTTGATTTTTCTTTCCTCTAAGTTTTGCGAGCATAATAAAAAACCTCCTAATTTGATTAAAGATAACCTTTAACATATCAACCCGAAAAACGCAGTCGATAAACAAAAAAACAATGTACTGCAGCATCAAAACAGCTACACCAGCTAATCAGAGTTTCGTTTAAAAAAATACGTTCGGGTATTATGTCAAAAAATTGTAATTAATTATTTATAACGTATAACTAAAACAATTGCAATGCTGTCAGTGTTTTTTCCCAAACAAATCTATTAACTGTATTGATCTATACTTCAATATACATGCCAGAAAACTGGCCAATGGTCACACGCGAACATAAACACTTAATATAAATAGACATTTAAAATAATAACCGCAACTTTGACGCCCTATAAACATATTATTTTCTTTGATTTTTCATAGAACATTACAAAATTCGTAAATCAATTGACAATTTTTGTCAGCATACATAAAAATATCATTATTTTGGTTAAAAGCCTTCCGCCATATTAATTAATTTAGAGCTACCATTATTTAACCTTGAAATTATTCGGTTTCTTGATTATTTACACACATGTTTAATTAATTACATTTCGGGACTTAAGATTTAAGGATTAAAAACAAATGGATAAAATAGACTTTGATAAACTTTTTGGCATCCTTGCCAGTTTTTATGAAGAAAACATGCCGTTCAACAAGGTGCTTGGCATAAAGATGGAAGAACTTACCTTAGATAAGGCTGTTGTCAGTTTTCATATGAAAGATGATCTGGTCGGAAATTCTCATATGAAAATTCTACACGGAGGCGTAATTGCGGCTGTTCTCGACTTTGCAGGCGGCGTTGTCGCGCAATTGAGTGTCATAGAACAGATGAAAGAGGCAACACCGGAGGAATTAATGCAGCGGCTCGTCCAGATGGGGACAATTGATATGAGGGTCGATTATATAAGGCCGGGACGCGGCGAAAAGTTTACGGCAACCGGCGAGGTTTTAAGACTTGGTAATAAAGTCGCTGTTTCAAGGACTGTATTATATAATGAAGAAGACGTTCTGATTGCTGCGGCAACCGGTACGTATCTTGTGGGATAGCCTTTTAGAACGAAAAACTGCGCTATGCCGCTACTAATTTGGTGTTCCTGTAAAAAGTATTTATATGGCTAAGGAAAAGGTTCCATATACGCTGCGAAGCAAGTGCCCCTGGGGTACAAGGTTTAGTTATTTATCAGGCTTGAAGTAGTACATGTTGTACGTCGAAAGTCTGGCAAATCACTAAAGCGAAGTAGATGGGACTTTTTAC
>JQIA01000343.1_pt1 | contig 22893 bp, 15 predicted proteins | sample 811431 | NCBI WGS metagenome assembly JQIA01 (sample SAMN02998118, study PRJNA258478) | marine sediment metagenome | biome: marine; feature: seafloor; material: sediment; isolation source: oil-polluted sediment collected from 3 locations (0.5 km, 0.7 km and 0.9 km)... | place: USA: Gulf of Mexico ...
GCAGCATTTTTCGGTGGGCAGACAACAAATCTTCCCAAAAAATATATGACGGATGAAGCCAATGCCAACGCCCGGATTTCTGCAATGCTGCCATACATTCTGGCATCTTCACGATTCGCACATTATATCAAGGCGATTATGCGTGAAAAGATTGGATCATTTTTTACCCGGGGAAATGTTGAAGACTATCTAAATGGATGGATTGCCAATTATATCCTGTTAGATGATTCTGCATCGCAGGATTCGAAAGCGAAATTCCCGCTGAGAGATGCAAAGGTCGCAGTAACGGATGTCCCTGGTAAACCGGGTGCGTATAAGGCGACAGTTTTTTTGAGACCTCATTTTCAACTCGAAGAACTGACGACATCTATCCGTTTGGTTGCTGAAATTCCTGCATAGTAACCGGAGACGTATGATTTATGACGGCATAAATGACTTTTCAATCAATGTTTAAAAATTAAAGGAAACGAATATGGATCTGATTCTCTTAAAACCCGGAGATAGTGATGGTATTGGATGTAAAGGTAACGTCAGTCTTATTGACAGTGAATGGCGTGCATCCGGATTGGAACTGGATGACTGTATTGAACTTGTTTCGATGCATCACGGCATGAAACAGCAGATAACAACCGATGTCAGCAATAGAGCAAGAACATCAGGGCGTCCGAATATAAGCGATATTACCTGTGTTAAATATACGGACTACTCATCACCAAAGTTTTTTGAATACTGCCTCAGCGCCAAGCCTATAGGGGCAGATGATAAAACATCAAAACTATTTATTTTACGTAACTCAGGAACAGATACGGCTAATATTATCACTTTTGAGTTGAAGAATGCCATTATCAGCCATATTGAATTTCAGTCACATCCGAATGATATGCCGACTGAACAGTTTATGTTGAATTTTACCGCGATCCGGTGGACCTGTAACGTACAGAAAAATGATGTAACCGCAGGTGGCCAGATTTCAACGGAATGGAGTGTTTCCCGCAACAGACCAATGTTTGTGTGATTGTAGGCGCTGTAATGAATGGCATGTATTTTTTTTAACGGGGAAATCTAATGATTGCATTATTTGACAGACTCTCAAGTCCTTTTAGTGAAAACAGAATTGAGCGAATCCGGGTTAAGGTGGATATTGTTTTTGAAGAGTATTTTTCTGAATATCCTGCCCGGTTTACGGCAATAGAAAAAGAACTGAAAGCACTTGATAACGAATTTTTACTTGATAGTGAAGAGGGGCTGTCGTTGATGATTCATCTTTTAACAAAAGGTATCAGGCAGTTTTCAGAGTTCAGAACAACTTTGAATCTGTCTTTGGTGAAAACAATAAGGCAGATGAATAACGCTGATCCTGTGGACAGTTTCTTCAATCTTATTTTCGACATATTTGGAAAAGATTTTTTAAAAGAATACAGCGATTGTGACTTGTTTCAACAGTCATTACGACAAACAATCACAAGCGAAATACTCTCCGGCAATAGGTTGAAGCTTGCCGGAGAGATATTTAATAATGTTTATACTGTCATTGCTGATTATCTTGAACTGTTGGATTCAACAGTAGTCAGAAAATTAATTGTCAGCGAAATATCCAGAGCTTTTGATGATGAAAATAATTATAAAAACAGACTGATAGAGTCTGTAACAGATGAACTCCAGAGAATTGTCAGTACAAAGGTTTATCTGGATACGGACTCCAGCCGGAAAACAATTATGAATTATGGTGTGGCAGGTATCGTTAATTTTTCGGCCGGAAATGCAAAACATTACGACAGAATTTGCCATGAATTGAAAACATCCGTCGAGGCTTTTGAATCAAGGCTTATTAATCCACGTGTATTCCTTATCAAAGATAAAAATGTTGAGGCACAGGTTAAATGTATTATTGAAGGGCAAATAGCAGGGGACGAATCCCATGAAGTTCTAAAGTTTCCAATGACACTTTAAAAAGAAACCGTTGAATTAATAAGATCAGGTACATTTTAAAAAAAGGACCGGTATGCAGGATTCACAAAACATACTACTCGATTATTTCCACAGAGAGCTCGACTATTTAAGAGACCGATCTCAGGCTTTTTCGAAGGATTATCCTAAAGTTGCTTCAGAGCTTGCTTTGTGTAAAGGACGGTCCTCTGATCCCCATGTGGAAATGCTTATCCAGTCCTTTGCTTTTCTGACGGGACAACTCCACTATCTTCTGGATAATGAGACCTCAAAAATTGCAAAAAATGCGTTGACGATTCTCTATCCACACCTGACAGCTCCGATACCTTCAATGAGTGTTGTTAAAGCGGATGTTTTACATGATGGAACCAATTTTCTTAACGGCTATACACTGAAGCGTAACAGCGGCATTTTTACAAGTGCACTGACAGACTCAGGCAGAAAACCGGTTTGCAGGTTCAGAACCTGTTACGATACGGAGTTATGGCCCCTTGAGGTTGTCAGTAGTGGATTTTACCCGGCAAACCAATTTGAATTTCTAAAAAACAGACCTGAGGTTGGATCTGTTCTGAAGGTGAAAATTCGAAATACAGGCAAAGAGCCGATTTTTGAATATCCACTCAGCAGCATTCGGTTTTACATTAATTCGGAGTCTGTTTTTTCATATCAGTTATACAATCTTCTAAACAGGAACCTGAATGCAGTTGCTATTGCAGGAGATATTAGGAAAGTTCCTGAAATTATAAATTATAATATCGATTTTAAAGGATTCGATGAATCGGAATCTCTTTTTCCGGAGAATAAGTCTGTTCATCCTGCGTATCGTTTATTGCAGGAATATTTTCTTTTTCCGGATAAATTTATGTTTTTTGATGTCAACGGTATTGATGTCAGCGGTGCATCAAAAGAGCTTGAACTATTTTTCCTCTTTGATTCAGCATCCATAAAGGATCTGACATTGAACAAGGATTCTCTTCTCCTGAATTGTATACCGGTTACCAATATTTTTTCCGCAAACATTAATCCGATAGCGCTCGATTACAGAAACTATGAATACCGGATTATTCCGGATCAGGAACACTACGATTACAATGAAATTTACAGCATTACGAATATGTCCGCCATTTCTCCGGTTGGAAAACCAAGAAACATTACCTCTTATTTCAGTCAGGATGCAAATGGGTATGACGATTCATATGATTATTTCTGGACATACAGGCAGGAGATCAGCGGTGTTAAGTCGCTTCCCGGTACCGAAACCTATGTCTCATTCCATGACTGTAAATTTGATCTGGAAAAACCTGTTGAAGATGTTATTTCGGCACGTGTTTTGTGCACAAACAGACGTCTTCCGGAAAGCATTTATGCCGGGCATAAAATGTATCCGGAAGGTCAGGGACCGGTCAGATCATTTGAAGTACTGATGCAACCTACAAGGCATATATCGCCTGATAATTCGGACCTCAGAAGCTGGCATCTGGTTTCACAACTGGTTTTGAACCATCTCTCACTTGGTAACGGCAGTGAAAGTTTGAAAGCCTTAAAATCCTTATTGAATTTATATACCGCCGATTTTATGCCCGTAAACAGAAGCCAGGTTGACAGTATTGTAAGAATGGAGACTGAAAAAACAATCAGACAAATCGGTCAGGATGCCTGGCGTGGATTCTGCCGGGGAACCGAAATAACAATAACCATTGATGAAACAGTTTTTCAAGGGGGATCTCCACTGCTTTTTGGCGAAGTGTTAAACCGCTTTTTTGCATTATACGTGAATGTTAACTCGTTTACCGAGCTGGTTTTAAAAAGTAAACAACAAAAAGGAATCTGGAAACGATGGAAACCTGTGACTGGCGATCAGGCCGTACTGTAAAAGAAAGCCTTAAAAAGAACTATCACCACTTTAATATATTTCAGGTGATGCGACTTTTGCAGGCAGATATGAAGAAAAACACCAAAGAGCAGCAATCTTCTGGAGATAATTTTGAAGATGACGCGTCCCACGAGGCCGATGCGATTAATGGGGCAGTGAGAATTTCTTCTGAGCCGGGCTATGATTTTGCACCGAGTGAGGTCATGAATCTTGTGTATAACCAAGACCCTGCAATGGCGACACCCATGAGTATTTCATCCTTTTCAATCGCCGGGCGAAGCGGGCCTTTGCCTCAGCCACATAAGGAATATCTGGAAAATGGTAATAGTACCATTGCTGATTTTCTTGATATGTTTAATCATCGGCTGAATGTATTACGATTTCTCATAAAAAAGAAAGCAAATGCGGGCCTGGAAGAAGGTAGTCCCGAAAAATTTTTTTCCTCTGTTCTCGTAAAAAATATATCGGGTTTCGGTACTGCCGGACTTGCAAAACGCTGGCCATTGTCATCACGTGAGCTAATGCTTTTTTCAGGCCTTTTGGCTTCGAAACGCAGAAGTGCTTCTACAATTAAGGCAATACTCTCATACTATCTGAAGGCTGATGTTAAAATTCATCAGTTTGAGCAGACATGCCATGAAATCCACACCGATGAAAGAACCCATATTGGTAAAGAAAAACGGAATAACAGCCTCGGAAAGTCGACTGTTCTGGGGACACGATGCTACGACAGGCATAATCAGATTAAGATTGTCTGCGGACCAATAGATTACTCACTTTTTCGGAAGCTTCTACCCAGTGGGCAGAAATACCGTCAGTTTAAAGATCTTATCCTTCTTATAACAGATAATGCTTTGAATTGTGAGATAGAGCTGGTTCTCCTCAAAAAGGATATTCCGGTGTCACTTCTTTCCGAAATTGTAAACCTTGGGAGTGATACATCGCTACCCCTTAAACTTGAGAATAAAAAAACGATGATGTTAGGGCGAACAGCATGGCTGAAATATTTGAATTCAGGCTCAGATGATGAATTTAAAATAAACTATTTAATAAAACCAGAGGCATAAGATGCTATTGACGACAAACGTTGAACAGGCTGACTACCCTGTAGCAGAAACCAATCATCCAAGGTGCTTTCTCGATTTTCAGATAAACGCAGGTGAGGATATTGGCGATATGTATTTACGCCCTGAACAGTTCAGTTTCAGTGAGTCGGTATCGAACCTTTTTGAGGGACAGTTACGCCTGAAAGCGAATGATATTGATAAGGCCGGGGAAACGACCAGACCTTTATGTTTTGACAATATTATCGGTCAGTCTGCAACAGTCAAAATCGGTCTTCCAAATCCGGAATACCCGGATCCCGTACCTGAAAAATGGACGCTTTCTGATTGGCGATTCCGTTATTTTAACGGCATTATCACCAGGTTCACCATGGCAGAACCCGGCGTGTATACTGCAGATATTAAACCCGACTTATTTCGATTGACACTGGCGAACAGATACCATCTGTTTGGTCAGGGTGAAGATAATTCAGCTATTGATCTTATGACAGCTGTTAAACAGGTTCTTCAGTATCATAAAATCAATTTTTCCGACAATACAGATAAGAATTATAATGAAGTCCTGAAACGTACACAAAACTGGCTTCAAACAGGGGAAACTGATTTTGAGTTTATCCACAGACTCCTGGATAAAGCCTCAGTCTATTATTATTTTGTTCATGGCCCAACATCTCACCAGCTGATTCTTAGTAATCAGGCAAGTTACCAGCCACTCTTTGAGGACGAAAAAAAACTCAGGTATACCTTTACAAATGAAGATTCACTGGATCAGGATGACTGTGTAAAAGTCTATTCATATAATCAGTCACTCTCAACCAGCCGGGTTAAAACCACTCTGGTCAGAAGTGAAGCCGCCTGGGAAGAAGATCAGGAAGCTGTATATGCAACATTTAAAGGTGAAAAAACCAAATCCGGTAATGTACAGGATGATCTTGTTTTTCATCACTATAAAATTTTTCAGTTCAGTGGTAGTGATACTGAAGCCAATTTCGATGCTGAAAAAACCCTTGCCAAGATTTCAACTGCAGCCACAGGACTATCCGGTAAATGTTCATCACCTGAGTTTACTCCGGTTCATACATTCAGTATGACAAATGAGCCTCACATTTACCCTGAAAAAACACTTAAAAATCCCCCTTATAATCAACATGTAAGGCCAGAACTTGAAAAAAGCCCGTTTGTTATTACATCTGTTCATCATCAGGTGGATGATTCCGGTCATTATGAAAACAGCTTCGAAGCTACTGAATCAGATGGGTTCATAGCCCAGTTCAATATACAGAGTACGCATCAGGGCTCAATTATTGCGACAGTCTGGCCACCGCCGAAAAAAGGAACATGGAAATATCTTGAAAAACAGGATTTTCATTGGAGCAGGCAGACAATCAGCAATAGTGAACTGGCACGTGATACCAGCTATCGGGAACCCGGTATCTGGGTAAAGTTTTCGACATGTGATGATGGTGACCCTCCGGTATGGGTCAAGCTTGCCCAGCACATGCAGACTGTTCCTGAAGTCGGGGTTACGGTTAATATTACCCGGTCTAATGATGATTCTGAAGCGCCGGAAGTCTCCAGTATTGTCCAGAACAATGGAAATATGGTCATAATGCCGAGTGGCTGGACGGCTAATACAACTGTTGGCAGCAGTTATTCAACAAATTACGGCGATGGTAAGCGAATCAGTTACGGTAAGAATTCCGCCACCGATTTAAAAAGTGCAATCAGCATCGTAGAAGATCAATACAATTCCGGCGAATATAAAGATTCATCGTACAGTAAGGGTGGCAGTTACAGCTATTCTACATCGGAACAGGCCAAAAAAGGACTTCTGAGCCGAAGTGAATCCTTTGGTAACACGTACAGCACTCATCACGGAGCTATCAGTGACAGTTATTCTGAAATTGATAAAAGCACGAACGAATCGAAAATAGGAGAGAGCATCAACCATTCAACCGTCGGTACGAGTACCAATACATCAGAAACAGGTACAGAGACAAGTGATGTTACTACCGGGACCCGGACAACAACTTCAAAAACCGGTACAGAAACTTCAACTTCTGAAATCGGAACAAGTTCGAGTCATGCAAAAATCGGAACAAGTACAAACACATCAGATCTTGGGACATCTATTAGTCATTCAAAGGTTGGAACCAGTATCAATACTTCCAAAACCGGGACAAGCAAAAATACGTCAGATACTGATACGGGAATCAATAAATCAAAGACAGGAATAAATGTAAACCAGTCTAAAGTGGATACGGAATCATCTGTTTCAAAAGTAGGGGTTTCGAAAAGCAATTCAAAAATCGGAACAAGTACCAGTCATACGAAAATCGGCACCAGTAACAGCACCACAAACATAACGACAAGTATCAGTCACTCAAATACAACAACAAATGAGGTTCATTCAGACACAACTACCGACAAGACGTACTCAAAGGTCGGTAAAGCAACACGGAAATCGACTGTCGGAAGTGAAGAGAATCATAGCTCAACCGGCTCAAGCAACTCAAAGAGTACTGTCGGCAAGAGTGTGAGTATGAGTGCCGTTGGTACCACCACAGACATCAGTGCTGTAGGAAATAATAACAGCGTCAGCGCAAGAGGTTTATCCACAAGTATTTCAGTGAGTGGTGCAGGGGTCAGTATTGATATGGCGGGGCCAGCCCTGTCACTTCAACTTCATCTTTTGGATATCAATATGGCTGACGCTTTACACCTGACCATGTAGAAAGACTGTTTTTGAATGGGGAAAAGGAGCTTTAAAAGAGCAATATGAAAATTATTAAGCCACTCAGATTAAGCATGTTAAACAGGGCATACAGATTCCGGCAAAAGAATTTTTATTCTGTTGCACCGGTCTGTTTTTTTGATCTTGTTACAGGTGAGATTATTACTGAAGCTGCCGGGTGGAAAAAGGTGATGGCCGTTCCGGGCATGGAAAATGGATTTGATATTGCCATGCCTAAAAAAACAGGAGAATTCCTTGCAATGGGTAAAGCCTGTGCCCCGAAAGGTGAAGAAACAGCCGGGATGGATGTCAGCATAAGGCTGGGCGATATTGAGAAAGCGTTGCGGGTTACAGGCGATCGTGAATGGAAAACTAATTTATTTAACAGTGCTGTTTTAAGTTTACCCGAACTTTTTACAGAGAAAAATCTTACATGGGCAAATGCTTATGGCGGTAAGAGGTACGCTGATAATCCGGCCGGAAAAGGGTTTGAAAAACGTTACAGACTTTTGACAGGATTTGTTAATCGTATCACCTGGCCCAATATCGAAGATCCTTTAAAACCGCTTAAAAAGCCTGGTAAACGTTACACACCCCAGAGCTTTGGTATGGTTGACATCACATCGAAAAAACGTCGGAAAAAAGCCGGAACTTACGATAAAAAATGGCTTAAAAACGATTACCCCGGATATCCGGAAGACATTGACTGGTCAATTTTCAATGCTGCCTGTGAAAAACAGTGGAACACGGGATTTTTTGACGGGGATGAGACTTTTGAAATAACAGGGATGCACCCTGAAAAACAAATAATAAAAGGGGCACTTCCAAAAATCCGTACCCGTGCCTTTATCAGTCAGGAAGAGGGACGTGAGCTTATTTTTAGAGAAGTTGACACACGGCTTGATACGGTATGGTTTTTCCCTGATATTGAAACAGGCATCCTTATTTTTAGAGGTACTGCAGAGATTGATGACAGCGATGCGCTTGATATTAAGAGCCTTCTTTTTGCTTATGAAAACATGGCTGATTCAAAAAGACCCGCTTCTTATTACCGTGATGCTCATGACAAAAGAATTGATATTAAAACGGCTCCTGCCCATGTGTTTAACGAGTCCCAGTTAAGTCCGGAAAAGAGTGCCAGGCAGAAAAAAATGGAAGCAGATGAACAAATAAGGGCCGAAAAAAAGGACCTTGAAGTCAAACAGAAAGCGATCGAGGCGGCTGTTGAATCATTTCCGGAAACAACAGGTGTAAAGCTGCCGGAGTCATTTGAAATGCCTGTAGCTGAACCTTCACCTATAGGAATAATTCCTCCTGAAGCATTGAAACGAAACGATTTTGACCTTTCCGGCCTTTTGGAAAATGTTGAGACACTTACACAAAAGCTTATGGAAGAGGGAAAGAAAAAACTTGAGGAAATGGAATTAGAAATTTCTGAAGAACCTACTGAAACAAAAGAGGCAAAAATAATAAGACTCAAGAAAACAGCAATTAAAAACGCGACAGAAAAAGTAGGTTCAAAAGAAACCGAAGCGCTTCTTAAATTAATGAAAGGGGCAGAGCAGGATGCAGCAGAGATTGAAGAGGGGCAGCAATACGCCGGAAAGCAGATGCCGGAATTAAGACGGCTGTCACCTGATCCTCTTTATCCTGAAGAAGAATATCCGGCAGAAGTCGCTCACTCTTTAAGGGGGCTTGTTCTTGAAATAGTCAAAAAGGGCGATCCGCTTCATGACAGAGATTTTGCAGGCGGAGATCTTAAAAATATTGATTTTTCAGGCCTTGATATGAGTGGTGTCATGCTTGAAAAGGCAGATCTTTCAGGGTGCACATTTTTAAATACAAATCTTGAAAATGCGGTTTTAAACTCTACGGTTATAGATAATACCGACTTTTCCGGTGCACTGATGACAGGTGTTAATCTGTGTAATTCAACCGGTAAAAAGAGCATTTTTAGAGGCTGTGATTTAACCGGGGCATATTTAACCGGTGCGGTGCTTAAAGAAGCAGACTTTACTTCCTCCGTGCTTATAAATGTAATCGGCCTGTCTGCGTCAATAAAAGGATCATACTTTTCCGGGTGCAGGTTTGAAAAGTCTCTGTTTATTGATGCTGAACTGGATGAAACGGATTTTAGCGGCAGCATATTCAATAAATGTATTTTTACAAATTCAACATCCGAGTTTGCGGTTTTCAGACAAACAGAAATGACTAAATGTGCTCTTGTAAATATTGCGGCTGACGGAAGTGATTTTTCGGAGACGATATTCAGAAAATGTCAAATTGCAGGTGATTCATTTTTAAGAAGTTGTAACTTTTCAAATACAGATGCCCGCGAATCAGGTTTCAGAAACAGTGACTTCTCAGATTCCTGCTTTAATGGTGGTGCTCTTATAAAATCTGACCTGGGTAACGTCAGCTTTAAGCGTTCTTCAATCAATGAAACGGTTTTCAGTAAATCGATCATGATGAAAGCTGACCTTGGCGAGGCAGTCATAAAAAAAGCTGATTTTTTTGAGGCCTTGCTCCGAAAGGCGGATTTTTCAAATTCTGATTTAGATAAGACAAGTTTTTACTGTGCAGATTTGAGTGAGGTTGTGATGCCCGAAAAAAGTCAGATGAAAGGAATTAACAGATGAAATCCATTGAAGAACTTTTGCAAAAAACAGATAACGGCATTCCCGTTACAGATACATCTCTGGTCGGTCTTATACTTTCAGGCCAGCACTTTTTTAATATTGTTTTTCAAAACGTTGATTTCACAGAGACTGTCATTACGCAAAGCAATTTTGAAAATTGTGTTTTTAACCAATGCAGTTTTTCAGGGTCAGATTTTTCAGGAAGTAATTTGAAGGGGACGGTCTTTCTTGAGTGCGACCTTTCAGGAAGTCTTATTAAAGATGTAACTGTGGGTAATACGGCCTTTAACAAATGCAATATAACAGGGTCGAAATGGATTAGTCAGAAAATGAAAAATGTATTTATCGTTGAATCCCGCCTTGATGACGCTCTTTTTTTCGACTCTGTTTTTAACACTGTTGCAATGGTTCAATCGATATTTACCGGAGCATCTTTTGAAGAGTGTGATTTTACAAATATCGCATGGACTGACACTGATTTTCAGGTGATAACCATGGCGGCCTGTATATTTCACACGTCTTTACTCCTGAATTGTAATTTTACAAATCTTGACTTGTGCGGTTTCAGATTTGAACACTGCACATTTCGCGGAAGTGATTTTACAGGTGCCAGGTTGAACGGCGCAAACCTTTCCGGCTCAAATTTTTCAAAATCGATTCTGAACCGGACTGAAATGAATGAGGCAGATATAACAAAAACACTCTTTATAGATGCGGACATATCAGAATCATCATTTAAAAGCTCTGATCTGTCTTCAGCTGTTTTTCAGAATGCGACGATACATAAAACTGATTTTACAAAGGCCGTGATGATAAAGAACTGGTTTAAAAAAGCTGAAATCAGAGACTGCAGTTTTAAAAAGTCAGTTCTTGATTACTCGGATTTCTCATATGCATTTCTTGCCCATAATGATTTTTCAAGGGCAGGCCTTGATTTTACAAACTTTCACTGCACTGACCAGAACAGGAATATCATGTTGGGCGCAAGCAAAAAACGGATGAAAAAAACCGATAAGAAACGACAAAAAGCAGAGAAATGGACTGCAGCACTGGAGGCAATATTATGAATTTACCATCGATTACACATATCAGCGATATCCGTGTTGAATCGGGGCATACGGCTGATTTGATTCAACACATGGGCGTTATTACTTCAGAAAAAGAAGACGGGGTTTTTGTTATTGATAATTCAATAGAGGCTTTTCAGGCTTTTTCATGTGTTATCAAACCGGAAAAAGGCGACCTGATAACCTGTTTTAAATCAGGGCATGCGGCTTATGTTACTGCCGTACTGAAACGGGCGAAGGGCAGTAAAGCAGAGATAGAACTTGAGGGGTCCCGTGAGCTGACAATCAGGAGTGACAGGCTGAACCTGATTGCAGGCGAACACCTGGATATTAAATCGCTTAAATCGATCGAAATAACGGCTTACCTGGGGTCATTATCACTGATTGGTATGAATCTTATCACATCCGTCAGGGAGAGCATTATCCAGAATGCAAAAAATCATATCAACAGTGTGAAAAATTACACACTTAACGTTAAGCAGCTTCTTCGTACACACGGAAAACACCACATAATGACGGCTGATGAAGAAATACGAATGGATGGTGAACGTATTAATATGGGGTAAAAGGAGAAACGCATGTTTATAAATACTCAGATGATAGCGCTGTGTCTGGCTTTTCCGGATGTCTGCAAGGTACTGATTATTGTCCCTGTGCCGATTCCGCTGGTTAATATAGCTCTTACGACAATGGCGATACCCACAATTGTTAATCAGTTCATTATGGCAATGCCGCCGCATAACCTGCTTACGATGATACCACTTTCAAACGGAGATGAACCGGGACTGACCGGAGGAGGAGGGGTTGTTTCGAACCTGGCAATCGGTCCATGCCGTTATATGCTGGGAAGTTTCAAGGTGTTTAGCGAGGCAATACCGATGGCAAAAATGCTTATGCCGACAGGTCAGAACGGCATGGTATTGAATATGGTTGGCTTAACATTGACACCGAGCCAGTTGAAGTCGATGGCTCTGTCTTAAATGAATACTTTTTTTTACATAAAAAAGGACCATGCTTTGAACAAAAGGAAACTTAAAATAATCATTTATATGAAGATTTTTTTTCTGGTGATTCTGCTGGCCGGTTGCGCCAGAAACCCCGGTGTAAAAAAACATTTCTGGCAAAAAAACAATAATCTGGAATCTTTCAGGGTTTTTTGTTCAAGGGATGCCAACAATGACACGCCTGTTGCTCTTGATCTGGTCTTTGTCTATAACGATCTTCTTACCGGTGAACTGATGAAAATGGATGCCGGTGCCTGGTTTAAATCAAAACCCGATCTTTCACTGAAATTCAGAAACAGTTTTAAAGTGCTTTCCTATGAAGTGGTCCCTTTTTCTGAAACAGATACCACCCACATGCCTTCAAAACACAGACACGCTGTCAGTATTATCCTGTTTGCAAAGTACCATACAAAAGCAGGGAGCAAACCAGCAGATATAACAACATATGTTAATCCGATAATAAAGCTGAATAAAGATAGTTTCAGCATTGTGGAGGAATAGAATGGAATTATACAAAGAATTGCCTGAACCGGTTCAATGGTCAGAAGGAATGCTTTTATCTCCACATCATTTTCAACAGAACCATATTTACTGGGAAGCTCAGATGCAGCACCAGATGGGGTGGATGCAGCCGAATTTCTGGGGTTTGATTGATCTGGAGATTGACAATCAATCTGCTCTTGCCGGAGGAATGGTGATTATAAAATCGTTAAAGGCTATTATGCCGGACGGCCTTATCGTTAAATATTCTGATACCTCTGGTTATGACCTGCGAATCGATTTAAATGACTACGTAAATTCGGCAGAAGCAATAACATTTCGCCTGTATCTGGCTGTGCCCGTCAGAACAGAGTGTGCTGCCAGTTCATCCAGTCGGATTCAAAGATTTATCTCTGTTAAGGATAAAAAACAGTCTGTTGATGAGAATACGGGCGAAACGACAATGATAGTGAGTCGGTTAAGGCCGGTTCTGTCATTACATACCGGCGAAAAACCGGGTCCCGGATATATCTCGATGCCACTTTTGAAAATATCGAAATCAAATAATGATGAACGGTTTCGTATCTCTGAGTATCTTCCGCCCATTCTAAATGCAGATGCACTTGCATTTTCTGATGAGACACATATTGGGAAGCGGTTAAGGTCTTTTGTGGCGATGATTCGGAAAAAATCATACAAACTGCTCGTTGCAGTTGAAAATGATAATAACGGTGAATTTTCATCAGGCGAATATTATCTGAGTATTATCAGACGACTGGTTGCTGAATTACCGAAAATGGAAATTCTTATCAACTCCGGCCAGACACACCCATTTGATCTGTATCTGGGGATGGCCGGGTTACTTGGCGAAATATGCGCAATTAATGATAATCCAATCCCGGCAGCGAGTCTTCCCGGATATAATCATGATGATATGTGGCCCGGTTTTAAACAGATTATCGATTATGTCTCAAGTCTTCTTAATAAGATAACGTTTCAATATTCGGTCGTACTTCTGGATGAACCGAAACCGGGTTTCTTTAACATCATGCTGGATGAAAAAACGGAAGGTGAGACCGTGCTGCTTGAGCTTATCGGAGCAAAAAATCAAAGCCCGATCCAGTTGAAAGAATGGGTCGATTATTGCCGGATAGCATCATCCAATAAACTGCAATACTTGAAAGAACATCGTGATTCCGGGGCAGTAAGGACAGTGACTAAAAATGACAATACCCTCAATGTAAAAGCCGGGGCCGGAAATATTCTGGTCAGAATTCCGATTGATAATGAGATGGTCTGCTGCGGTAAAAAGCTGTGCCTGCTTAGTACAACAGCAAAGCAGAATGAGCTTAAACCGGAAGCAATACGACTGTTTATCCCGATAAAAGAGGCAACCGATAATGACTGATAACAATACAATGCTGCTGTCAGGCTTTTGTGAATTTTATAAAGAACTCGTAGTGGTGAAGAATATCGCCTTGAAGGGTGAAACCGTAAATCCTGAAGATTCGGTCAAATCGGAAGACACCAGTGAGGATGGCAGGGGAAAAGAAAAACAGCGCATCTACATGATGAACAGAAAAGTGACAGACTACCTTGAGGCTGAGTATCAGAAAATCAAGGAAAGTCACACTGAATCTGAAGTTGAGGCTTTCCGAAAGGCAATGTATGTCATGGCATCACTGGCTGATGAGATCTTTATACTGAAGCTTGACTGGGCTGGGAAAGAGTACTGGCAGGATTTTCCCGTTGAGGAGAAACTCTTTCATTCATGCATTAGTGGAACAAAATTTTTCAGCGACATAGATGGAATGATACGAAAAAACGAAAAAGATGATCTTAACCGGGATCTGGCATCTGTCTATCTGCTTGCTATCCGGCTGGGGTTTTCAGGTCGTTTTGATAATAAAAAAGGCCAAAAACGTTTGAACGATTATACCGGAAAGCTGTTAAATTATATTGGAAGCGGCCATGTAAGGGGACACACCAGGCCACTTTTTCCGGATGCCTGGAAACATACACGGAGCAACCCTGTTGAAATGCGTGTGGGTGCTTTGCGACCCTGGATCAGGTATTTTATCGCAGGGATACTTGTTTTTTATCTGATTATCTTTCGTATTGTCTGGGAGATAACAATTCTGCCATTAACGGAATTATTTTAATCTGGCTGTTCAGGAACGCTTATGGATTTATCAAAAATATCAGATACAGTTACCGGCGCATTGAAACCGTATACAGGTTTAATCAAAATACCTGAAGTCTGGCATAAAACTATTGGTGATTCCACATTGTTGACAATAGTTGCCGTGCTCCTGATGATTCTTATCGCTTTCTTTATATTTCGGTTTTTATATGCGCTGATTATGAAGACGGTGGGTATTATTAAGTTTACTCTGATCAGACGAAAAGGGAAAAATAAACGCACAAAACCTTTAAAAATACCCAATATATCACTGGATCCGATTACCCGTGGCATTAAGGCTGTTAAATACCTGACAAAGAAAAAAGAATGGCGGTATGCAACACCCTGGTATCTCCTTGCAGGAGATGTAAAAAGTAATAAAGATGCCCTTATAGAATCGCTCGATTCCGGTCGAAGGCAATCAATTCTCCTTAAAGAAAAGAAGCTTGCTGTGAATGACACGGGGTGGCACTTTTTTAACAACGGCATTGTTATCAATATTGAGGGTGATGTTTTTGATCGGGACAAACAAAAAGACAATAAATGGGAAAATATCCTCTTCAATCTTTCCGCAAAGAGACCTGAAAGGCCTGCAGATGGTATCGTCATTACTGTTTCAGCAGAAGATCTGAAAGAAAACAGAAAGCTGATGAAAGAATCAGGGTATCTCTTTTATAAGCGATTATTGAAAATACAGGAAGTATTTGCATTTTCGCTGCCTGTTTATCTGGTTGTCACGGGGTGTGAGACCATTGAAGGGTTTCAATCATTCTGGAGGGCTCAGGACCCTGTACATCTGGATGAATTATTTGGCTGGTCAAATCCGTATAATAATGATGTTGAATATTTGCCTGAATGGGTTGATCTGGCATTTGGCCAGATATTCAAGCGACTTCAGGATGCCCAGATAAGCTCGGTGGAATCACAGCACGGAGATGATGATCCTGATGGTTTTTTTCTGTATCCCTATCATTTTAAGAGTATTCGCAAATCGTTAAAGGAGTTTGCTTCAGAAATATTCAAATCCTCTTCATATCATGCTCCGATTCAATTGCGTGGTATCTATTTTACCGGTGAACTGACACTGGCTGGTCAGGGAGAAGATGAAGAAAATAAACGGCAGTGCTTTTCAAGAGCTCTGTTTGAAAGAAAAATTTTCGCTGAACAGAATCTTGCAGAACCTGCACGAAAAGGTGTTATTTCCCGAAACAGGATTATTCGTAATTTTCAATATACGATGATCGGGATTTCAATAGTTCTTTTTACCATATTTATTATCAATGAAGTGAGTCTTATCTACAGGGTTAAAAAAATTAAAGAAGTGGCCGGTGTTATCAAAAAAGGGCAAAAGGATTGCAGTGATGAAGGAAAAGGGGTTTATTCAATACTGGATAAAATTTCAAAAATTGATGCCGATCCGCTGTATTTTTCCTTTATTAAATCCTGGTATGATAAATTACCGGCAAAAATCGGGAAATATATTGCTGAAGACTGTCTTACCCAGTCGGTCTATAAAAGCCTCGAATGTCGCCTGCAAAAGAAAGCGATTTCTCTGGAGAAAGCACTCGAAGATACTTCAGGAACAGATTACAACTCATTTTTGATCCTTATCAATGACCTCAAAGCCTTTGAAAAAAACCTGAAAAGATTCATGGTGCTTTGCTCTGATAATGAAAATGTATCTGATAAGGAGGTTATAAACAGTTTTGGAAAGCTTCTTGATTATCTTTATACCGGGGGAATCCCGGATTCATTAAAGGGAAAAAAGAACCTTCAGATCAAAACACTTAAAAGAGTCCGATACACACCTTCATGGATGCGTGCTGAAGTCTTTTCGGTTTATGATTTCAAGACACTTCTCGACTATTTGAAAAGCGATGAAATTCATCAGCCGGTAAATAATAAGAAGAGTTCATTACGGACTGTTCTAAATGATATCCTAAAGGATGTTAAGTGGCATGAAATCAGACATGCCGTCAGAAAGAAGGGAGCCTGTTACTCATCAAATTATTTCAAAGGCCTTGCCGGATATCTGAAACATGACCTTACCAATATTGCCTTTAACAAACGGAAAGGGGAGCTGGCAACAATACTTGAGGCTATCAGCGAGGATAAGCGCTGGCCTGAAATTGAAAAATGCATGACCCCGGATGATTACGATCCCTCAGTTGAAAGAAAAAAGATGACAGCCCCGATACCTGATACTGCAACGGTTGTTACACGAATAAATGCACTTGCGGGGAAAATTGAAGCCCCACTATACAATGGGCTGGTGCTCCCCCGGGAAGTTAATGAAATTCTGAAACAAAAGAATACTGAAATCCATCCAAAGACTGCTGCTGAAAAAATGAATCTCTGGATTGATAATATTGTCAGCGGGCAATGGATGAAATCTCAGGACGAAAGTCCCTGTTTACACATTGAAACTATCATTGATAACGTTAATAACAACCTTGAAGAAGCGGGCTATACCAATGAGATAAATCCACTCGATTACGCCCGCTGCCTTTCAGAGGCGAAACAAATTCTTCTGGCACAGAGTATCTCCCCTGATGGTCAGCTGTTTACTCAAAAAGTTGACGGCGGCTTTGAAATGGAAACGAATACCCGGTTAAACAGGACTGCGCTTTCAGCATTATTAAAGACCGAATTCATGCAGCATCCGATAAAAAATTTAACCTACCGTTCCGGAACACCTGTTTCATGGGATCGTTCAAAACTTGAGCTGGCAATAAAGCTTTACAGAGATTACAGGAAATTCCTGTCGGCCCACCCCGGGGAAGAAAGTAATTCTCTTTTTTATCAGACTGTGGCTGAAAAACAGATCCGAATTCTTTTGAAACAGCTATTGTATGAAGCCCAGGTTGGCAGGGGGGAGACAGTCCACTCCGGACCTGTTTTTATGCCTGTCGACAGAGAAGAAGCCTTTTTAAGTGGCGATATTGCCAATCTTGAGGCGGTGAAAGGAGATATTTCCAGGCTTTTATCGATCCTAAGCGATAATCATTTTAATTACTGTATGACAGATCTGTTAAATGCCTGTACTGACTATAGTCTCAACCTGCTTGAGAAATCAGGCGAACTTGTCAGTACCGGCCGGTTGTATCAACCCCTTTCATACCCTGAGTGGTCAACGAATACCCTGAGCTCAATTCTCTATCAGATTGAAAGCCCTGCACAGATGAAAGTGTATCTGAAAGCCCAGAAAAGCAGAATGAAATATATAGCAGAGAACTACGCACAGCCTGTTGTACAGTTTATGCTGAATATCAGAAATATCCATCCGACGGAACGATTCAGGCCCTATAACAGATGGTTTAATACCTTAAAAGAGATTAATAAAGATCAGAAGCATGACCCCCAAAGTAGTCTTGCTGTTCTTGAGAATTATTTTTCAAAGAGTCTGGTTACCGGAACCATGAAAAACTATACACCTCAGCATGTTGAAAAGGCAGATACTTATGATATTTTTTCCGAAGCATTAAACCTGATTGAAAAGACAATTCTGGAAAAAGTAAACCGGTTTGAAACCAAAGAACTCGAATCATCCTACGGGCAGTTAACAGAACGGTTTAACACAGAACTGATAAATAATTTCCCTTTTACGGAGAATGATAAGGCAACAGAAGATGATCTCGATGTCGATGCTTTAAAAACATTTGTGGATGATTACCAGAAACATACCGGGCAGATTGATGAGATTCTGGCAGACAATTCTGAAGCCACATATACGGGAAAAGCGAAAGATTATATTACGCAGATGGATGCTGCGGTGGGGTTTCTTGATAAGGCGTTGAATATCGTTGGTAATGAGCCGGGAGCCCTTGTTGTAAAACCTGAATTCAGGGCTTTTTCACAGCAGTATGACGGCAGTAATCAGGTTGTTGAGTGGGAATTTAAAAGCGGCATGCTCTCATCCGGTTATCCGTCAACCGGAACCGGTGATAAGATTTACTGGCAAAACGGCGATCCTGTAGAGCTCAATCTCCGGTGGGCATCAGGTTCAGATTATAAACCGGAGAATAAGGATGGATCAGACGTACCAGCCGTTAAAGATAAAACAGTTACCTACAGATATGACGGTGACCTCAATATTATCAGGTTTTTAATGGAGAACCGCGAATCGGAACACCCGGAAGCAAAAACGGATAAAGATGTTCTGACGTCATTTGAAATTCCGGTCATTAATACGAAATGTGACGGCAAAAACGGCGATTGTGCTGAAACTGTGAGGTTGTATATCAACTTCGGGCTTTATGCGAAAAATGCAAAAACAAATTCCTGGGAAAAGATCGCACTGCCGGAGACCTTTCCGGCATCTGCGCCTGAACTCAAGCAGCCATTACTTGTGGAGTGAAAATGGATCAACAGCTCGATCAATATATAAAACATGAACTGGGCTTTACGCTTACTGAGTTTCTTCAACCGATAAGCAGCAGTTTTCCTGCAGGGGAATCGGTTAGAAACAACGGTGTATACCAGTCTATTATGGATGCCCGACGTGAAGACGATTCAACCCTTCCCATGGGGGTCTGGAGTCATGAACTGAAAAAAGCGGACTGGGAACAGGTAAAAAAGATTGCAGCCGAGGCATTGATTACAAGGACCAAGGATCTGCAACTGACGGTCTGGCTGCTTGAAGCAGAAATCCATAAAAAGGGATTTCACGGTATTGCACCTGCAATTTACCTGATTTGTGAACTCTGTAAAAGCTACTGGGATTCGTTATATCCTGAAATTATTGAGGACGATATTGAATACAGAATCAATCCGATTCTCTGGGCAAATGAAAAACTTCTGCCCGCACTCCGCCTGATTTCGGTCACAGAATATAACGGAAAAGCGTATACATGGAATGACTATGAACTGGCCCGGAGATATGAAAAAATAAGGGCTTCAGGATCGGACAACGCCAATGATCAGTCGAGCATAACAATAGAAGAATTTACCTCAGCCATAGCATCAACCACTGCAGAGTTTCTGGGAGATATTGCTGTAAACATAAGCGATGCACTCTCTTCAATAGATTATCTTGAACAGACACTGGATAAACTATGCGGTGATAATGCCCCGGGAATGAAAAAGATTGCGGATCTTCTGGATGATATCAAAACAATGGCTGTCTCAGAGTTGAACAAACGCGGTATCGCTTTTAGTGAGTCTGAGACCGATGAAACAGAGTCTGATAGTGACCCGGATCAGGACGGCCAGGGAGCCGGAGATGATGACGGCAGGCAGGGCGGTGGTCCTTTGAAAAACCGCGATGATGCTTACAGACAGTTAAAAGAAGCAGCTGATTACCTGATCAGGCTGGATCCTCACAGCCCTGTACCATACCTCGTTTTAAGGGCAATTGAGTGGGGCAAACTCAATACAGCTGAATTGTACAATGAGCTTTTTGTTAAATTTCAGGGGACCCTGAATATTTTTGAAATGCTTGGTCTTGATACAACAAATGAGAATAAATAATCGTGAATTCGACGGTTACGAATTTTGCAGTAATAAATTAGAAATACCATATAACATACTTAAATAATTTCTAAATGTGAAAAGAGACGTGTAGTTCACCCGGCGGAGCTATTCACAAAAATCAAAACGGAGGCACATCATGACCGCAGCAACAGATGCTCAAATGTATATGAAAAGCAATGAAGAGGCCGGAATAAAAGAAACTCAGGAGCTCGTTGGACCACAGGCCGAATTTTACAGATTCAGTGAGTCTCCCCTCTGGCAAATTCAAAACGAAATCCTTGAAAAGGGCATATCAGTTCATCACCCGATAGAAAATACATATCTTGCAAATGTATACGTCGATATGATTGTGTCATACTGGAATGATATGCTGACAGCAGGCAAAATCGATCCAACTGAACCATTATATATTTTTGAACTCGGGGCAGGTTTAGGCCAGTTCTCCTGGTATATGATCAACAGGCTTCAGCAGAAAATTAAAGAAACCGATGCCGGAGATTTAAAACCTGTTTATCTGATTTGCGATCCATCCATGGCCAATCTTGAATATTGCCGGCACCATCCCAGACTAAAACCCTATATCGAATCCCGGTGTGTCGATCTTGTTCAGTGGAACGGATATTCTGAAGAAAAGCTTTATCTTCAGAATTCGTTTAAAACTATAGAGAGCAGCAGTATAGAGAATCCCGTTACATTTATTGCTGATTTTCATTTCGGACGAATTAAACAGGATCTCTTTTATATTCATTACGGGAAGCTTTTCAACGGGCAGATATGCATGACTGAGGCTCCTGAAGAGAAAACTGAAGAGGCTGATCCGTTTTCAAACGTATTGATTGAGTATGAATGGCAAGAGACAGACGGTACAGAAAACATCCCGAATCGATTTACAAAGACGCTTAAAACTTATGTTGAAAGGCTCAACGCAACATCCCTGACGATACCGTCAGGTGCATTAGAGAGCATTCAGGCCATGAAAGAGATCAGCCGGGGCAGTATGATGCTCCTCTCATCGGATAATGGCTACTTTAAAGAAAAGGATCTTAATTTAAGAGCAGAGCCTGAATTATCCCTTTTCGGCGCTTTGTATCTTCCTGTGAATTATCATTGTCTGAACCGGTTTGCAGAAACTACAGGCGGCTTTACTCACACGTCCCAGGCAGCTCAGGACGATATTCTGTTTTCAACAATGGTTTTTGATAATACGGTTTATTCAGGACAAACAGAACAGGAACTTCCCGATGTCAGAAAAACCAGTCAATACCATTTCGGAGATACAAATCCAACCGATCGTTATACAACGACCTCTTTTCTCAGCAATTTTACAAAATCCTTATCACCATACGGCATGCTGGCTTGCCTCAAACAAAGCAGTTATGATCCGGCTGCAGCAGCTCAGATTTTCCCGGCTTTTTATAACTTACGTCCTGAACTGACACCGGACGAACGATTGGAATGGATATCGGCACTCGATAAAGTATGGTCAAACGTTTACCCTACCGGAGAAACCCTCGATTTTATTTTTGGAACAGGTCTTCTTGCTATAGATCTGGGGGCGTGGGAAGCAGCCATTGATATTTTCAGGACGATGGTTTCAATGACGGACAATGATCCGGCATGTCTGTACAATCTCGGTTTTGCCTCCCTGAATACCGGCGATATGGAAAGTGCGAAACTCTGGCTTGAGAATAGCCTTAAGGCTGCCCCTGACAATTCACAGGCTCAGCTTCTTTTAAACGATATCATTCGCTGGGAAAAGGAGTGGGTAGAAACAGGCTGGTACGACAGAGACCTGTGCCGGAATGAGTCTGTCCGGCTTGTCCCTCTTGGCCCGGAACATACCGGCCAGTTGTTTTACCAGTACCGCGACAGATCCATCGGCATCCTGACCCGACTCCCCGATTTCACAAATGAGAGCGACGTCAGGCTCTGGATTGAGAATGAAAGAAAAGATAAGAAAAAAGCTCTGTTTGCTGTATTTCATCAGAATTCCGGTTTTTCCGGCGTTGTCTCTATGAGCATGCTGAATGATACGGGCTATTTCTATTTTTGGACCGGTGCCGATTATCAGGGGCAGGGCATCGGGCAGAAAGCAGTAGCATGTATGATAAAAGCTATGAAAGAGCTTTGTAATATCAACACAGTATATACCTCTGTTTATATCGACAATATAAAATCTCAAACAGCACTTGTTTTATTGGATTTTGATCGCCTGCCGTTTCAGGCAAAAGAACCGGATGAGGATGTTATGTTTTATCGACATGGAATGATGATTGAAGCGGATAAAGCGTATGGTGAACTGAAAAATTTGCTGGAAGAGACTGTTTCGCCAATGGTTTTACGATAGTTTAGATACATAACCCCAATGTTGCAAAAGTTTGTAGTACTCCAGCTTCAAGGCATCAAGTGTTTGCACCCCAAGGGCACTTAC
>JQIA01000344.1_pt1 | contig 22864 bp, 22 predicted proteins | sample 811431 | NCBI WGS metagenome assembly JQIA01 (sample SAMN02998118, study PRJNA258478) | marine sediment metagenome | biome: marine; feature: seafloor; material: sediment; isolation source: oil-polluted sediment collected from 3 locations (0.5 km, 0.7 km and 0.9 km)... | place: USA: Gulf of Mexico ...
TTAATTTCTTGCTCTGGAAGTTTGGGGATATTTACAATTAATACCACTCCCTTTTGCAGCCCCTTCTCTAAATATTGAGTGACAATGTTTTTAATGTGTTTTTCTGCGGGTTCAAAATCTGCATTTAAAGAATAATCTAATAATGAAAATCCTATAGAAGGTATTCCTTGTGTACCAGCTTCAACAGCAGCACTCATGGTGCCACTATAGATTACATTGATGGAAGAATTACTGCCGTGATTAATACCACTTACACACAAATCGGGTTTGCGTTTCAAAATTTCATTTACAGCAATTTTCACACAATCTGCGGGCGTTCCACTACAACTATATTCTGTTTGTGGCTCATGTTCTGCTACTTTAATTTTATTACAATATAAAGTGTCGTTTATGGTGATTGCATGTCCCATTCCACTTTGTGGAGAATCTGGAGCAACAACATACACTTCACCAATAGTATTCATTATTTTAATGAGTGTTCTTAATCCAGGAGCATTAATTCCATCGTCATTAGTAACTAATATGAGTGGTTTATTTAAAGACATAATTGAGTGATTCAAAAAACAAAAATACGTAAATATTTTTTCAGAATGTAGCAATAAAACAACTAGAAATGCCAATTTTGACACTGTTTGTTTAACAAAAAATTAGTATCATTACAATGAATTGGCACGATATTTTATATAATTTAGTCGTCATAATAAAATTAGAAAATATGGGCATCATGAAAAAGAATATAAAAGTTTTGCTTCTTGCAGTATTTGTTGGGGTTGCTTCCTGCAGTTTTACTACAAAGGAGTTTAACGATCCAGACAAAGACAAACTACTTATAGATTTAATAACTTACGTTTTACAAAAAGGACATTATAATCCTAAAGATATGGACGATGAGTTTTCTAAAAATGTATATGACGATTTTATAAAAGGCTTGGACCCTTTGAAACGTTATTTTATAGCCTCAGATATGGAGGAGTTTAGTCAATATGAGTTAGAGATAGATGACCAAATTAAAGTAAAGGACCTTACTTTTTTTAATTTAGTATATAGTCGTTATAGAGAACGAATGGAGGATATAAAAGTATTGTATCCGAAAGTTTTAGATACTCCTTTCGATTATTCTATCGCTGAAGATATTAATGTAGACTATGATAATAAAGCTTTTACTAGTTCAAAAAAAGAACTAAAAGAGCGATGGAGAAAACAATTAAAATTTTCAACGATCTCTAATTATTATGATTTAATTGAAGACAATGGAACGAAAATCAATGAGGATGTTGAAGATGCTGATGAAGAAAAAGAATTCGAAGAACCTAAAAGCCTTGTAGAATTAGAAAAAGAAGCAAGAGAAAGTTCTAAAAAATCTTTGGATGAATATTTTGATTTTGCAGATGAGTTAGAGCGCAAGGATTATTTTGCAATTTTCCTGACAACAATTGTAGAAGAATTTGATCCACATACCAATTATTTTGCGCCACCAGATAGAGATCGATTTGATTTACGTATGTCTGGAAAACTGGAAGGAATAGGAGCGAGACTTCAAAAGAGAAACGATTATATAAAAATTATTGAAATAATTAGTGGTGGTCCCGCCTGGAGAGGGGAACATATAGAAGTTGGAGATCTTATTATGAAGGTAAGACAAGAAGATGAAAAGGAAGCCGTAAGTGTAGTTGGAATGCGTTTAGATGATGCTGTAAAATTAATTAAAGGGCCAAAAGGCACTAAAGTAACACTTACAATTAAACGGGTAGATGGGACAGTTGAAGAAGAAACAATTACTAGAGATATAGTAGAACTTGAAGAAACCTATGCGAAATCTACGCTAATAACGAAAATGGATAAAAACTTTGGATTGATTAATCTTCCGCAGTTTTATTTCGATATGAATGATTATAAAGAGCGTAATGCAGCAAGCGATATTAAAAAGGAAATAAATCGTTTAAAAAAGCAAGGAATGGAAGGATTAATTCTTGATTTGCGAAGTAATGGAGGTGGATCTCTACGTACAGCTGTAGATATTGCAGGGCTTTTTATTAAAGAAGGACCAGTGGTTCAGGTAGCTTCAAGTGGTAGTAAAAAAGAAGTTTTAAAAGATAGAGATAGTGATATTGTATGGGATGGACCCTTTGTGATATTAGTAAACGAATTATCTGCATCTGCTTCTGAAATATTAGCAGCAGCAATGCAGGATTATAAGCGTGCTATTATTATTGGAAGTGAGCAAACTTATGGTAAAGGAACCGTTCAAAATTTAATAGATTTAAATCAATGGCTTCGAAAAAATGATATGGGAGATATGGGAGCTTTAAAATTAACAACGCAAAAATTTTATAGAATTAACGGAGGTTCTACGCAACTTGAAGGTGTTAAAAGCGATGTTGTTATGCCAGATCGATATAGCTATTTTGATATTGGGGAAAGAGATTATGATAATCCATTGCCTTATGATAAAATTGATGCTGCAGAATATGATGTTTGGGATGGTTATATTGATTATGAAGAAACCATTTCTAAAAGTGTAGCACGTATGGCTAAAAGCGAACAATTAATGCTAATCGAGGAAAATGCAAGATGGATTAAAAAACGAAGAGATGAAACGGTTGTGGATTTAAATTACAATAATTATAAAGCAGATATTGATAACCGAATCGATGAAACTAAAAAGTTTGATGCTATAGGGGAATATGATAATAAATTAAGCTATGAATCATTGCCTTATGAAATAAAATTAATGAAACAAGACACTACCTTAAGTGAAAAAAGAAAAAGGTGGCATAAAAGTTTAAGCAAGGATATCTATGTAGAAGAGGCAGTAAATGTATTAGAAGATTTAAAATTGAGTAATATAAGAAGAGGCAAAGTTGCCGATATTAAAAATTAGATTTTTTTAAATTACTTCATTCCTATTTTATTGAGTAATTTTACTAAGTGAAAAAATCGAATTCAAAATCTAAATCCTCTAATCCTATGGAAGGAGGATTAACTAAAATAGCGCTCCAAAAGTTTAAAAAAAATTCTTGGGGCGTTTTAAGTTTTAGCTTTTTGGTTTTGTGTGTATTCGTCGCCATTTTCGCATATGCTTTAGCTCCAGACAATTCGCAAAATGCAAATCAGATGCATTTGTCCATACATTCTAAATCCCCTGGTTTTAAGGTTCAAATACTTACTATTCCTTCGGTAGAAAAAGAACTAAATACTTTTTCAAGTTTTTTCTTCGGTAAAAAAATTACCGCATCAGAAATTCCTATTTCAGATTATTCCATAGAAAATAATAAACTAAGCATAGTAGAATATACTTCAGATGGAGAAGGTCTTCAAAAAGAATTAGATTTGGCTTTGTTTCCAAAAGCAGATACCGTTGAGGGTATTCCAAAACATTATATTACACAAAGAAAATTTTTACTAGGTACCGATAAATATGGACGAGATCTTTTAAGTAGAATGCTTGTTGGGATAAGAATTTCCCTTGCTATTGGATTTGTGGCAGTATTTATTTCTTTAATTATTGGCATTACTATGGGTGCTATTGCAGGCTATTTTGGAGGAAAAGTAGATGCTGTAATCATGTGGTTTATTAATGTGACTTGGTCTATCCCGACATTATTATTAGTAATTGCTATCACCTTAGCTCTAGGGAAAGGGTTTTGGCAGGTTTTTATAGCTGTCGGACTAACGATGTGGGTTGAAGTGGCACGTGTGGTTAGAGGTCAAGTAATGGGTGTGAAACAAATGCAATATGTTACCGCTGCTAGAGCCTTGGGATATACAGATTATAGAATAATAATGAAGCATATTTTACCTAATAGTATGGCTCCAGTAATCATTATCTCTGCTGCAAATTTTGCGGGTGCAATACTAATTGAAAGTGGCCTTAGTTTTTTAGGAATAGGTGCACAACCCCCTATTCCAAGTTGGGGTGGGATTATAAAAGATCATTATGCTTATATTATTTTAGGCAAACCCTATTTAGCATTAATACCAGGTCTTGCTATTATGAGTTTGGTAACTGCCTTTATGTTAATGGGGAATGCTTTACGGGATGCCTTGGATGTGAAGTCAGCTTAACGGTTAATGTAATTAGTAGCATCAAATCTAATAAAAATAAATAGAAGTATGGTAAATCCCCAAAGACCAGAACCGCCATAGCTAAAAAATGGTAAAGGAATCCCGATGGTGGGTAAGAGCCCTGTAACCATACCAATATTTATAAAAAAGTGGATAAATAATATTGCGGCAACACTATAGCCATAGACTCTACTGTATTGAGATTTTTGCCTTTCTGCTAAAACAAGTACCCTTATAATTAATGCTAAAAATAGAAATACTACAAGGGTAGATCCTAAAAAGCCCCATTCTTCACCAACCGTACTAAAAATATAATCGGTGTCTTGTTCTGGGACAAATTTTCCCATAGTCTGTGTTCCTTGTAACCAACCTTTTCCTGTCCAACCACCACTACCTATGGCAATTTCGCTTTGATTTGTATTATAGCCAATGTTTGCATTATCGACTTCTTTTCCTAATACAATATTAAACCGATCTCTATGTCGTTGTTCTAGAACGTTTTCAAAAATATAATTTACAGAAAAGGAAAACCCAATACATGCAATAGTTATAATGCTGTATTTAAATAAACTAGTGCGTTTGTCTTTTTTCTTTTTGATAAAATAAAAAAGAATAGCTATTAATATAATACCCGTAGAAATCCATGCAACACCAAAGGCTAAGGTTACAACAAACAGAGCTGCAACAATAAAACCTAATAATAAATATATAAAGTGTAGTCCTTCTCGATATAAAGGAAAGATTAATGCAATATATACTAATGCAGAACCAGGATCTGGTTGTGGTATAACAAACAATGCAGGGAGAATTATAATAATTAACGCTTTAATTTGATGGTTAAACTCCTTGAGGTTAGTTTGAATGTCACTAACATATTTGGCTAATGCAAGGGCGGTAGCAGCTTTAGCAAACTCACTGGGTTGAAATGTAAAGCCACCAACAGCATACCAGGAAGTTGCTCCATTTATATTTTTTCCAAAAAAGAAAAGACCAATTAGTGATAACAAGGAAACGATATATATAATACTCGAAAAACGTTCATAAAACTTAGTGTCAACAGCAAGAATAAAAATAATAAGCACCACACTTAAACAGATAAACATCAATTGTTTTGAGTAAACTTGACCAAAATCAAAAAAACTTGTAGATGCTTCGTTAAAAGATGCAGAATAGATGTTCACCCAACCAATACTAACCAAAGCAATATATAGGAATATCGTAATCCAATCTAACTTTATGGGGTTTCTTGATCCTAACATTAATAATTAATATTAAAGGTTTCTCCCGAATAGGGTTTTGCATATTCATCTTCAAGAGATCCATTTAAGACAAAGTCTTCCATATCTCTTCGTGTAATTTCCCCTTTTAAGTACTTTTCTATCATGAGTCCTGCAATTCTTCCAGCCCAACGAGAACCCCAATAACCATTTTCTACAAAAACAGCAATTGCTATTTTTGGGTTATCTTTAGGTGCAAATGCTATAAAAATAGAATGATCGGTAAGTTGAACACGTTTTCCATCAATTTTTGTAAAATTTTCTGCAGTTCCAGTTTTTCCGCAAATTTCTATTCCAGGAATTTGAATATAAGATGCGGTCCCTTTATTATAAACATCATACATTCCTTCTACTATAGGGTCAAAATGCTTTGCGTCTATTGTAGTATTATATCGGGTGGTATATTTTGAATTTATAGTGTCTATTCCTTTTACACCTTTAAGAATATGAGGTTTGTAATACCATCCTCTATTTGCAATTGCAGCAGTAAAATTAACCATTTGCATTGGAGTTAATAGAACTTCTCCCTGCCCAATGGCATTAGAAATGGTTGCAGTAGCATACCATTTATATTTTGGGTATTGATACCATCTATTATAAAAATTTGAAGTTGGAATCAATCCTTTTTTTCCTGCTGGCAAATCATAACCCATATAATTCCCTAAACCAAAACTCTCCAAATGCTTTCTCCAATTATCAATTCCTTCTTGAGGGCTTGGATATTTTTCAATACTTCGTCGGTAAACTGTACAAAAATAGGAGTTACAAGAGTTTGCGATTCCGCCAATCATATTTAATGGTGATTTATGATGATGACAACCCAATGGTTTTTTTCCTCCATAATGATAACCACCGTGACAAGAAATTTGCTCATGAGTATCAATTACACCTTCCTGCAGACCAATTAGTGCTGTTAATGTTTTAAATGGAGAGCCAGGAGGGTATTCTCCTTGTAAAACTCTATCGAATAATGGTCTTGAAATGGTGTCGTACCAAAGTTTGGTAAAATTTTTAGATCGTTCTCTACCTACCAATAAACTTGGATCGTAATTAGATGCGGTAACTAAAGCTAATATTTCACCTGTAGCTGGTTCTATTGCTACAATTCCTCCTCTTTTATTTACCAATAGCTCTTCCCCATATTTCTGAAGTACCGCATCTATAGTAAGCGTAATGTCTTTGCCATTTTCTGGCAAGGTGTCATAAATCCCTTCTTTATAGGAACCTATAACTCTATTAAACCGATCGGTTTGTATATAATTAATTCCTTTTGTTCCTCTTAGAACTTCCTCATATTCTTGCTCAACACCAGCTTTGCCAATTAAATCTCCCATTTGGTAATAAGAGTTTTTCTTGATTATTTTATTATTTACTTCAGCTATATAACCAAAAACATTAGCTGAATGAGACACTTGATAATTCCTTAATGCACGTTTTTGAATATAAAAACCTTTGTATTTGTGCATCTTTTCTGAAAGATAAGCGTATTCTTCTTTTGTAAATTGCGGAACTACAACAGATGGAAGCCTAGGAGAATAAATTCGTGCCTTTCTAAGAATCTCATCAAAATCTGATTTGGTAATTTTCAATAATTTACAAAACTCTAAAGTATCTAAAGGTTCCACATTTTTGGGGATTACCATCACATCATAGGAAGGCTGGTTGGAGACTAATAACTTCCCGTTTCTGTCAAAAATAAATCCACGTTGCGGGTAATTGATTTTTTTTTTAATGGCATTATTATCCGATGAAACCTGTGCAGAAGTATCATATACCTGAAGATAAAAAAGTCTAGAGGTAAATAATAAACCTGTTATTAATACAATAAAAAGAAGTAAAAATTTTCTCACTTAGATTTTTTACTAAAAATAGAGATGGAACTCAAAATTAATATAATGCTAAAGATACCTGAAAATAACGTAGATTTTAGAACTAAGATTATATGATTTATGTTAAATATTTCCATTGAAAATAATACGATATGATGAATGAAAACCATGATACTTACATAAATTAAGCGTTGTATAAAATCTACATTATTAATTTTTATAGAATTGTATTCATAGCTTACTCCAAATGAAAATTTTAAAATTACTGGACGTAAATAAGCAATTACCACACAGGCGGCTGCATGAATCCCACCAGAATCTCCAAATAGATCTATGCTAAGGCCTAATAAAAAGCTTAAAACTATTAAAAGACTTTTATTTCTATTAAATGGAAAGGTTATTATAAAAAGTAGGTATATATAAGGATTTATATAACCCAGAAAATTGATGTTATTTAGTAAAAGTACTTGTACCAATACTAGTATAATAAACCGAATTCCTAATGTGAAATAAACATTACTCTGCATCGCTCGATTCTTTTTCTAATATTTTTATTTCTTCAGTATCCTTGTTATTGATGATATAAACATGTTTAAGGCTCGTCATATCATTAAATAACTTAATGTTTAAGGTATAAGAATTTTTATCTTCATTTAAAATGGAGTTATGAATAGTACCCACTAAAACTCCTTCAGGAAAAATTGTTGATTTACCTCCAGTAATTATAGTGTCCCCTACAATGATAGGAGCTAATCTTGGGATATCTATTAATTGAACAATATTAGGGTCTTTGGTATTCCAAATTAAGGTTCCAAAATGATTTGAGTTTTTAAGCTTTGCATTTATCTGACTATTGATATTTAAAATAGACTGTACAGTAGCATAATTTGTTGAAGTATTTTTAATAATACCTATTAATCCTTTTGAAGATATTACCCCCATATCTATAGCAATATTCAATTGGGCCCCTTTATTAATAGTAAGGATGTTTTTAGATTTATAATAGGTGTTATTTATAACTCTAGCCGTTTCAAATTGAAATTTTGAATGAGTTAAAGTAGAATCTATATTATTAATAGAGGTTAATTCATTATTAGATTCTAATTGTATTCTTAATCTAGCGTTTTCTTCAAGGAGTAAATTGTTATCTTCTTTTAAATTAAAATAACCCGTGATATTGGTCTTTAATGTATAAATGCCACCACTAAAAAAATTGGCAGAATTAATAAATTTATTTTTGTGAAAAGAATGAGACTGTATTGTAAGTGCAAACGAAATAAAGAATAAAAATAAGGACAACAGGAAATTTTTATTCCGAATTAAGAAAAATAGAATTTGCTGCATAATCTAATATTTCTATTTTATCAATACACTTTTATATTTAATTAAGTTTTTTAGACAAATCCCTGTTCCCCTCACTACTGCACGTAAAGGGTCTTCAGCTATGTAAACAGGTAGATCTGTTTTTTGAGATAACCGTTTGTCGAGACCACGTAACATAGATCCGCCACCAGCTAAATAAATTCCAGTATTGTAAATATCGGCAGCTAGTTCTGGAGGGGTGTTTGATAAAGTTTCCATTACAGCATCCTCAATTCTTATAATAGACTTATCCAATGCTTTTGCAATTTCTCGAAATGAAATCTTAACCTGTTTTGGTTTACCCGTTAATAAATCACGTCCTTGAACGTTATAATCGTCTGGTGGGATGTCTAAATCTTCGGTTGCTGCACCGATTTCTATTTTTATTTTTTCAGCAGTACGCTCTCCAATATATAAATTGTGTTGGGTACGCATATAATAGATAATATCGTTGGTAAATACATCTCCAGCAATCTTAACAGATTTGTCACAAACAATTCCTCCCAATGCAATAACAGCAATTTCAGTAGTACCACCACCGATATCTACAACCATATTACCTTTAGGTTGCATAATGTCTACTCCAATACCAATTGCAGCTGCCATAGGTTCGTGGATCAAATAAACTTCTTTGCCATTTACACGTTCGGCACTTTCTTTTACTGCTCTCATTTCAACTGCAGTAATTCCACTAGGGATACAGATCACCATTCTTAACGAAGGAGTAATCCATTTCTTTTTAAGTGCAGGAATATCTTTAATGAACATATTTATCATTCGTTCACTTGCATCAAAATCTGCAATTACACCATCTTTTAGGGGTCTAATTGTTTTAATGTTTTCATGGGTTTTCCCTTGCATTAAATTCGCTTCCATCCCAACGGCTATAATTTCTCCAGTCGTCCTATCTCTAGCTACAATAGAAGGTGCATCTACAACAACCTTATCATTATGAATAATTAATGTGTTTGCTGTACCTAAGTCTATTGCTATCTCTTCAGTTAAGAAGTCAAAAAATCCCATAAATTAATGTGCTGTATTGAAATTAAACCTGCTCCTTACAAATGTAATAAAAATTAATGCTTAAAATGACGTGTTCCTGTAAAAACCATAGCCATAGAATGATCGTTACAATAGCTAATACTTAATTCGTCTTTTATGGAACCTCCTGGCTGAATAACTGCTGTGATTCCTGCATTATCAGCAATTTCCACACAATCTGGAAAAGGAAAAAATGCATCACTCGCCATTACAGAACCTTTTAAATCAAAATTAAATGCATTCGCTTTAACAATTGCTTGATTTAATGCATCTACTCTTGAGGTTTGACCTGTTCCACTTGCAAATAATTGTTTCCCTTTTACCAAAACAATGGTATTAGATTTAGTATTCTTACAAATTTTTGAAGCAAATATTAAATCATTTAACTCGCTTTCAGTTGGTTTATTGTGAGTTGCATTTGTTAAATTTTCTAGAGCATCTGTTAGATTGTCTTTATCTTGAACCAAAACTCCATTTAAACAAGTTCTAACCGTTGTTTTTGGAAATAAAGCTTGTTTTTGAATTAACAATATTCGATTTTTCTTTCCTTGTAATATTTCTATTGCTTTTTCTGAATAAGATGGAGCAATCACTACTTCACAAAATAATTTATGAATTTCTGTAGCCGTTATTTCATCTATCTCTGTGTTACTTATTAGAATTCCGCCAAAAGCAGAAACAGGATCTCCCGCTAAAGCATCTACATAGGCTTGGTATACGCTGTTTCTTTGTGCTATTCCACAAGCATTGTTGTGTTTTAATATCGCAAATGTGGGAGGTTCATTAGTGAATTCTGCCATTAAATTTACAGCTGCATCCACGTCTAATAGGTTGTTATAACTTAATTCTTTACCGTGTAGTTTGTCGAAAACAGCATCAAAATCACCAAAGAAAAAACCTCTTTGATGTGGGTTTTCTCCATAGCGTAAAACTTTACCATTGGTTTCACTTATTTTTAATGATGAGATTTGATGATCCAAATTAAAATAATTGAAAATTGCAGTATCATAATGCGAAGAAACATTAAATGCTTTAGCAGCAAAATGTTTTCTATTCGCTAAAGAAATGATCCCGTCATTTTCTGAAATGAGATTTAAAAACTCTTTGTAATCTTCCATAGAAGAAACACAAATAGTATCTAAAAAGTTTTTTGCGGCAGCTCTAATTAATGAAATACCTCCAATATCAATTTTTTCAATAATATCTTGTTCTTCTGCACCTGAAGAAACCGTTTTTTCAAATGGATATAAATCTACAATGACCACATCTAATTGAGGGATGTTATAGTCTTTCATTTCTGAAACATCACTTTCATTGTTTTGACGATTTAAAATACCTCCAAAAACTTTTGGATGTAAGGTTTTAACCCTTCCTCCTAAAATGGAAGGATAATCGGTAACTTCTTCTACAGGAATTACCTCTACACCTAAATCATTTATAAATTTTTGTGTACCTCCTGTTGAATAAATTACGACTCCTAATTCGTTAAGTTTTCTTACAATAGGTTCTAAACCATCTTTATGAAATACAGAGATTAATGCCGATGTAATTTTTTTATTTGAGTCCATGGAGAATTATTAGGTTTGGTTTTAATTGGTAGATTATGCAAAAATACATAAATACCAACTAAATTTGTAACATAAACGAGTAGAAAACGTCCTATCTCCATGAAACTTTTTTAAAAGAATTTCTTGAGTTATATTTTAAGTTTAAATGGATTAAAAAAGAATAGTTTTATTAAATAGTTAAGATGATAATTTACCTTCGAGTATTAAAAGAGAGTTTCAATTTTGCGCTAAACGCACTTAAAAATAATAAGCTGCGTACCTTTTTATCCTTATTAGGAGTAACAATAGGGATATTTTCTATCATCGCGGTTCTTGCAGCAGTAGATTCTCTTAAAAAAGAAATTGAAGGCAGTATTAGTTCCTTGGACAATAGTACCATTATCGTAATGCGTTTTAATTTTGGACCTTCTGATATACCTCGATGGAAACGCAGACAGTTTCCAGATGTTACTTATGATGAATACCAGTACATTAAAAGAAATATGCCAGATATGGAAGCGGTTTCATACGCGCTTAATGTACCTTCTGTATCTATTAAATATGAAGAAAACGCCGTTTCTAATGTAGAAATAGGAGCAGTGTCCTATGAATATTATGATATTGAAGCATTGCAAATTGCAAAAGGAAGATTTTTTAATGAAGCGGAATCTTCTAGTGGAACACCAGTAATTATATTAGGAGATGAAATTGCTGAAAACCTATTTGGAACCTTAGACCCTTTGGGTAATAAAGTTCGTTTATATGGTAGAAAATTTTCAGTTATTGGAGTGCTTGAAAAGGAAGGCTCTGGACTATTTGGAGACTCTAAAGATACTGCGGTATTTCTCCCAGTAAATATGGTTAGGAAAATTTATGGGGATAATAATAAATCTACCTTTCCACAGATTATTATAAAACCAGAAAAAGGAGTGGATAATGAAGGGTTTATTGCATTATTAAAACAAAAAATTCGAATGTCTAGGGGATTAAAGCCTGGAGAGATTGATAATTTCTTTGTAAATCAATTACAAGGCTTTACAGATATTATTGATGGGATAACGGGTACCATGAATGGTATTGGGTGGATTATTAGTATTTTCTCATTGCTTGTTGGAGGATTCGGTATTGCGAATATCATGTTTGTAAGTGTAAAAGAGCGTACCAATTTAATTGGTATTCAGAAATCTTTGGGAGCAAAAAATAAGTTTATCCTGTTTCAGTTTTTGTTTGAAGCGGTGATACTTTCAGTAATTGGAGGTTTAATTGGCTTGGCTTTAGTCTTTATTGTATCGATTTTGGCCTCGCAATTTACAGGTGATTTTGAGTTTGTACTTTCCCTTTGGAATATGTTTATTGGAACAGCAATTTCGGCAATTATTGGACTAATTGCTGGTATTCTTCCTGCTTTTTCAGCATCAAGATTAGATCCTGTAGAGGCGATTAGAACGGGAATGTAGTTTTAAAGAATAGTTGCTACTTGCTTATTTACCCAAACTAAAAATTCTTCATCGTTTTCAGTAAAAATATTTGGAGTATTGGAGTCAATATCTATTTGTCCAATGTTTTTGCCATCTTTAAATAAAGGAATTACAATCTCAGATTTTACGTTGATATTACATGAAATATAATTGTCTTGTGACTCTACATCTGCAACCACAAAATTTTCATTAGATAGCGCTACTTGTCCACATATACCTTTCCCAAAAGGGATAATAGTATGTTCTGTAACTTCGCCAGCGAAAGCTTTTAAATGCAATGTTCTGTCTTGATGGTTGGCAAAATAAAAGCCAACCCAATCGTAATGATTAATAGTAGTTTGCAATAGCTCGCAAATTTGAGTTAATCGATTGTCAATAGTTAAATTATCGGACGCAATTAGGCTATTAATTTTAGGGTGTAAATGTGTGAAGTTCAAAATAAATATATTTTTTGTAAAAGTATTTTAATGGATTGAAATATGCCAATTACTAATTCTATATTTTTGTTTTAAATCTTACTATTTGAAAGCACTATTTAAAAAATATAAAAATGTAATTCGATTTGTCGTTTTATTTCTAGGGACTTACCTTGTTTTAACAGTGTTTTATTCTTTTTATTTATCGGTTTCTAACAGTAGTGCTTATCCTCCAGATTATTTAACTAATCTTGTTGCAAAGCAAAGTAGTGCCCTAATAAAAGGATTTGGTTTTCAGGCTGAGGTAGTCCCACATGAAACGGAAACATCCATGATTTTGATTGTTAATCAACAATATCTTGCAAGAATTGTTGAAGGTTGTAATGCAATAAGTATTATAATTTTATTTATTGCATTTATCGTTTCATTTGCTGAAAAGTTTAAAAAGACATTTCTTTTTATAATAGCCGGAATAGTGTTGATATATAGTGTTAATGTCCTCCGAATTTCAATTTTAGCAATTGCATTGTATAAATACCCACAATATTCTGAAACCCTACATGGGGTTGTTTTTCCAGCGATTATTTATGGGTTGGTTTTTTTATTATGGATGATTTGGGTGAAAATGCAAACTAATTCAGAAGTCGAAAATGAATAGAATTATAAAAATAGTACTTCTTTTGCTTTTAACGATTTTACTAATGTTAATCCGGCATTTTGAAGACTCCCTTTTTTACGATCCTCTAATTTCATTTTTTAAAACGGACTATTCAACACATTCCATTCCTTCATTGGATTCCTTCAAATTAATAGCTAATATCACTTTGCGATTTGGATTAAACACAATCCTTTCATTAGCAATGCTAGGATTATTGTTTGTAGATAAGGGAATTGTGAAATTAGCATCTATTTTATATACAATACTGTTTGTGATTTTAATGATTTGCTTTTCTTTCCTAGTGTTTTATTCAGAAAATAATAATTATTTTTCGCTGTTTTATGTGAGGCGATTTTTAATACAACCCTTGCTATTATTAATATTAATTCCAGCTTTTTATTTTCATAGAAAAAAAGGATCAAATTAAATGTTTTCTAAAAATTTAATAATCTCAGTGTATTTGAAGCATATTTTGTAATTTTGAAACCAATGCAAAAAACAATTTCTTTATTTCTTACTATATTACTGTTAGCTAGTAGCACCAATGTTACTTATGCAAAACATTTTTGTGGAGATAAAGAAGTTCTTTCTGTTGTAACTTTTGGAGAATCATATCTTTCATGTAGCGAAAAGGAAGAGATAAGTTCATGTAATGATGAAATAGAAAAAGACAACCCTTGTTGTAAAACCAAGTATGAAAATGTAGAAATAGATGATGTTTTTGAAAATGCATCTAATTTTACTTTGATTAATATTCAATTTGTTGCAAGTTTTATTTCGGTTTTTGTAATTCAGCAGTTAGAATTTGATTCGAAATCTTTACAGTTTTACGCAGATTATGAGCCACCTCCTTTAGATAAAGACATCCCTGTTCTTTATCAAGTATTTGTCATTTGATTTTTTCTTAGTTTTTAAGCACTTCAGAAAACACAAACCTGTTTCCTTTAATCAATCAATCAATTTTACACCATAGAAATACTTAGTTTGTTTCTATAACTAAGAAATAAATAAAAATGAAATACCTATTATATATACTATTAACAATCCCGTTAATTTCCATTTCACAGGAGCAAATTGAAGGCCAAATTTTAGAGGCTAACGATAAAGGTGAAGAAATTGGTTTAGCAGGCGTAAATGTTTTTTGGGCAAATACCCCTGTGGGAACCATCACAAATATGGATGGTTTATTTACGTTGCCCTATAAAAAAGAATACACAAAACTAGTAATTAGTTATGTGGGTTTTATAACAGATACATTAAACATTACAAAGCCAAAAAGAATACAACATACCTTAAAACCAAGTGGACAATTAGATGAGGTTCTTATTTCAACTAGAAAAAAAGCCTCTGCAAGATCTTTTTTGTCTTCTAGTAATATTATTAATGTAAGCAGTGACGAATTGTTAAAAGCAGCTTGTTGTAATCTTTCAGAAAGTTTTGAAACTAACCCATCGATTGATGTAAATTTTGCAGATGCAATAACAGGTACAAGGCAAATAAAAATGTTAGGATTAACAAGTCCTTATATTTTGATTACCACAGAAAATGTGCCTTCTATTAGAGGGGCCTCACAAGCATATGGTTTAAGTTTTATTCCAGGAACTTGGGTGGAAAGTATTCAGATTACTAAAGGATCTGGAAGTGTAGTAAATGGTTTTGAGAGTATCGCAGGACAGATTAATGCAGAACTTCAAAAGCCTACAAGAGATGATCGATTGTTTGTTAATGCCTATGCAAATGCAAATGGTAGGTTAGAGTTAAATACCCACATTAATACAAAAGTTTCCAAGAGATGGGACACAGGCTTGTATTTACATGGGAACCTGCGAGATAAAAAGTTTGACAAGAATGGGGATTCTTTTTTAGACATGCCTTTACAAAAACAAATTAATCTTATGAATCGATGGCAGTATACCGATACAGAAAATGGTTTTGTAAGTTTTATTAATTTCAGGTTTTTAAATGATGAAAAATTAACTGGTCAAGTTGAATTTAACCCGGATAGAGATAAATTTACAGCCAACTATTGGGGAAGTGAAATAAACACGCAACGTTTTGATGCCTCTGTAAAATTTGGTTATGTAAATCCAGAAATTCCATATCAAAGCATGGGGTTTCAGGCTGCATATAGTAATCATGTGCAAGAATCTTATTTTGGATTTAATGTATACGATATTACCCATAATAGTTTGTATGCCAATGCTATTTTTAATTCCATAATTGGAGATTCTAGAAATAAATTTAAAACCGGGATAAGTGCTACTTATGACGATTATGATGAATTGGTAAATACTACCAAATACAAAAGAAACGAAAGTTCTATTGGTGGGTTTTTTGAATATTCTTATGATAATTTAGGGGACTTAAATTTAACTGCAGGATTAAGAATTGACACGCATAATCTATTAGGTACTTTTTTAACACCTAGAGTTCATCTTCGTTATACCCCTTGGGAAAATTCAGCTTTTAGAGTTTCGGCAGGAAGAGGGAAGCGTAGTGCAAATATTTTTACGGAAAACCAAAAAATGTTTGCAACAGGAAGAACTATACAAATATTGGATACCTCGGGGAGTATTTATGGACTTGATCCAGAAATAGCGTGGAATTATGGAATATCGTTTTCACAAAAAATTAAAGTATTTGGGAAGAAGGCCGATGTTACTTTTGATTATTATAGAACCGATTTTGTAAATCAAATTGTTGTGGATTGGGAAAACGCCAGAAATGTATACTTTTATAATTTAGAGGGAGAAAGTTATGCGAATAGTTTTCAAGCGGAATTAAATATAAATCTTTTGGAAGGACTTGATTTAAGAACTGCTTATAAGTTTTACGATGTAAAAACAGGTTATAGTACTGGAAAACTTGACAAACCATTAACACCTAAACATCGGGTGTTTTTAAATGCCTCTTATGAAACGAAACGAATGGGTAATTTTGCGCAATGGAAATTTGACACGACGTTTAATTGGTTAGGTGAACAACGTTTTTCATCGACCGATAATAACCCTGTAGAATATCAATTACCAGATATTACACCTACAGTTGCAACCATAAACGCTCAAGTAACAAAAGTATTTTCTAAATCATTTGAAGTATATTTGGGCGGAGAGAATTTAACTAATGAAAAACAATCGGATCCAATTTTAAATAGTGAGAATCCATTTGAACTAACTTTTGATACCACTTTTGTGTATGGACCAATTTTTGGAGCAAGTTATTACTTAGGGTTGCGATATAAATTAAACTAAATGTCACCTCGAGCACAGTCGAGAGGATTTAAAGAGGTCTCGACTGCGCTCGATACCTGAAAAAAATAAAAACTATGAAAAAAATAATATTATTAGCTGTAGTAATGATGATGAGTATTTCCAGCTATGCTCAAGACAAAAATGCAAAAGCTACTATAGAAGTGGATGGTGTATGTATGATGTGTAAGGAGCGTATTGAAAAAGCTTCTATTAAATCTAAAGGAGTTAAATCTGCTGTTTGGAATGTTAAAACTCATGAGCTGAGTCTAATTTTTGACGAACGAAAAACAGATTTAGCAACTATACAAGCAAATATTGCTGCTGTAGGTCATGATACTAATGAAATCACTGCTACAGACGAAGCTTATGCTACTGTACATCCCTGTTGTAGATATAGAGAGGAAGCTGTTCAAGAAGATCACAAGAATTAGTGATATTTAAAAAATAAGCAAAAAAAAGACCTCTGAATTTCAGAGGTCTTTTTTTTGCTTATAAAATGATGGTTTACATCATTCCTGGCATACCACCTCCCATTGGAGGCATAGCAGGAGTGTCTTCTTTAATATCTACTAATGCACATTCTGTAGTTAATATCATCCCTGCAACAGATGCTGCATTTTCTAAAGCAACACGAGTTACTTTTTTAGGATCGATAATACCAGCATCTAGCATATCTACGTAAGTATCAGTTTTTGCATCATAACCAAAGTTTTTCTTTCCTTCTAAAACTTTATTACAAACTACAGAGCCTTCACCACCAGAATTTTCAACAATGATACGTAATGGAGCTTCTATGGCACGAGCTACAATGTTAATCCCGGTAGCTTCGTCTAAACTATCAGTACTTAATTTATCCAAATCAGATTTTGCACGTAATAATGCTACACCACCACCTGCAACAATTCCTTCTTCAACTGCGGCGCGAGTTGCATTTAATGCGTCATCTACACGATCTTTCTTTTCTTTCATTTCTACTTCAGAGGCAGCACCAACATAAAGTACAGCAACACCACCAGCTAATTTAGCTAAACGTTCTTGAAGTTTTTCTTTATCATAGTCACTTGTAGTAGATTCAATCTGTGATTTTATCTGGTTTACTCTTGCTTTAATGTCATCTTTCTTACCAGCACCTTTTACAATAGTAGTGTTGTCTTTATCGATTGTCACTGTATCTGCAGTTCCTAACATATCAAGAGTAGCATTTTCAAGTGTAAATCCAAGTTCTTCAGAAATTACAGTTCCTCCAGTAAGAATTGCAATATCTTCTAACATTGCTTTACGTCTGTCTCCAAATCCTGGAGCTTTTACAGCAGCAATTTTAAGAGATCCACGTAATTTGTTTACAACTAAAGTTGCCAAAGCTTCACCATCAACATCTTCAGCGATGATCAATAAAGATTTTCCTTGTTGAGCAACAGGCTCTAAAATAGGAAGTAAATCCTTCATAGTAGAAACCTTCTTGTCATATAACAAGATCATTGGGCTTTCCATTTCGGTTTGCATTTTCTCACTATCTGTTACAAAATAGGGAGAAAGGTAACCTCGGTCAAACTGCATACCTTCAACAACATCTACATAGGTTTCAGTTCCTTTAGATTCTTCAACGGTAATCACGCCTTCTTTACCTACTTTATTAAATGCTTTTGAAATTAATTCACCAATCAATTCATCATTATTCGAAGATATTGAAGCTACTTGCTTAATCATATCTGAAGAATTACTTACCTTTTTTGCTTGCTTTTCTAAATTAGAAACTATTGTAGAAACAGCTTTATCAATCCCTTGTTTTAATTCCATTGGATTTGCACCTGCAGCAACATTTTTCAACCCTTCTTTAACAATAGCTTGAGCTAAAACGGTAGCTGTAGTTGTTCCATCACCAGCTAAGTCGTTGGTTTTTGAAGCTACTTCTTTTACCATTTGTGCTCCCATATTTTCAAGGGGATCTTCTAATTCAATTTCTTTTGCAACGGTAACTCCATCTTTAGTTATTTGTGGTCCTCCAAAGGATTTGCCAATAATTACATTACGTCCTTTTGGTCCTAAGGTAACTTTTACTGCATTTGCTAATGCATCTACACCACGTTTTATACTGTCACGTGCTTCTACATCAAATTTTATTTCTTTTGCCATAATAATTTTATTTTAAAATTTAAACCCCAATTTTTAAAATTCCAAAATTCAATCGGTTAAATTGAAAAATTGATTTTAGGATTTGTGATTTGAAATTTGTTTTTTAAATGATTGCTAGGATATCTTCTTCTCGCATAATAAGGTAGTCGTTACCTTCAAACTTTAATTCGCTGCCAGAATATTTTCCGTAGAGAACAGTGTCACCAACCTTTACAGTCATATCGTGATCTTTGGTTCCTTTGCCAACAGCTACAATTTTGCCTTGTTGAGGTTTTTCTTTTGCTGAATCTGGTATGTATATTCCAGATGCTGTTTTTGTTTCTGCTTCTTGAGGAACAACTAAAACTCTATCGGAAAGGGGTTGAATTTTTAATGCCATTAGTAATCTATTTTAGTGTTTAATTATTAATTTCTTTATGGTTTTATGCTAAAAGTATGCCATCTAAAAATAGGTGACATACTACAAAAAAAAATGCCAGCTTGTCATAAGCTGGCATTTTAAAATTTTATTTATTCGAATCCACTATTCAGTATCTCCGTTGTTTTCTGCTGGTGTTTCTGTATTTGTGTCACTTGGTAATGCATTCTCCATTATTGTTTGATCAAATGCTTTAGAATCTGTAGACCTTACATCTCCCATAATGGATATATTAGAAAGTAAGATCAAGGCTAATAATAAAGTAGCTAAAGTCCAAGTACTTTTATCTAAAAAGTCGGTTGTTTTTTGCACACCTCCTAATTGTTGGTTTCCACCTCCACCAAAAGAAGAAGATAATCCACCTCCTTTAGGGTTTTGTACCATTATGACAATGATAAGTAAAAATGCTACGAAAATTATTAGTCCTAAAAAAATTGTAAACGTACTCATGATTCTTTTTTATTTTTTGAAAACTTCTTAAGAGTTTTCTAGTTTTTTTATTGCCCGAATTTGGTCTGCAAAGAAACCACTTTTTTCGGGATATTTCAAAATTAAAATATGATAAGCTTGCAAAGCTTTTTTATAATTTTTTTGTTGCAAATATACCCTTGCTAATGTTTCTGTCATAAGTGCATCTGGAGCCTGAGTATATTGGGAAGCTAGGTTTTTATTTTCTTTCTTAATCGATGTGTTTGGGGTGGGATTGTTCTTAGGAGAAAGCTTGGGTTTGTTCTGAATAAATTTATCGATTAACTCAAAATTTTGTTGTTTCTCTGTGGTGATATCTCTATTTTCTGTTCGATTAATTGGTGTTGCTGCAGTAAGTTTTAACCATTCTGAAAATGAATGTGAATCTTCTTTGGTGAATTCTAGTGGTGGATCAACTTTTAAATTTTCATTAGAAGTTGTTACTTTTTCTATGATCTTTTCGACAGACTCCACCTTTCTTTCAAATAATTTCGGATTTAAAATTGCTTCCGCCTTTTTAAGTTCAGTTTTTATTTGATTGTCCAATTCTATGCTAATTTGCTCCGATATATTTTCAGAAGTAACTTCTATTTCATAAATAGATTCATCGTGTTGTTGAATAATTTCTGAAATTTCATTTTGGGCAAATCTTTCAGAAGTTATATAATCGAAAAGAATATTTCTATCCGTAGTATAAGCAGCAGTAATTTTTAAAGCATCGTTGTATAAATAACTATCGTCGTTTTTTAGCTCTTTTAATTGTAGGGCTCTAGCAGATTGAAAGTAGGGGTAACGTTCAATTACTTCTTTTAGATTTTTTTGACCCTCCACACTTATTTTTTGTGGATTAACCAATAGATATGTAAAGTCTTTAATATTCATGTCTTTCCTGCAATAGCTGGAATTTCTTTAAATTATGTATAAATATACTACCAATTTGCAAGAGAAGCATTAAAAATATCCTGTGTAATGCGTTCAAAAATAAATTCTATAGCTACATTTAATTTTGAACCTGTAAGTTGTGTGGTGCCTTCGTAATCGAAATAGAAAGAGAATCGTTGTTCAAAATCTTTTAATTCTTCTTTAGTGTTATAGAACCTTACATTTACTCCAATTGTTAATCGGTTTTGAGCTGCAGATATTTCAGACGTTGCCGTAATTGGAGCAATATAATATTCTACAATTTCACCTTCAAATATTAAATCTCCACTACTATTTACTAAATCTAAATTTGTTTGATTTAAAAGTAGGTCTTGTAATTTTATCGTAAAATCTCTGTCAATACCCGGTTCAACAATAGGAGCGCTGTTTTGAAAATAATTTACCTGAAATGTTTTAGTGGAAGAATAATCGATATCTGCTCCTGTAAAAGAGTAGGAACCACAACCTTGTAATATGAAAGTAAAAAATAATAATATAAAAAAACGGTTAATGTATTTCATAGATCAATGCTTGCAAAAGAGGGTTATATTACAAATTATATTGTTTAATTTTTCGGTATAAGGTTCTTTCAGAAATTCCTAATTCATCCGCTGCATCTTTCCTTTTTCCTTTGTATTTCTCTAAAGATTTTTTTATTAATTCCAATTCTTTATCGTGTATGGAAAGACTTTCCTCTTCTTCAATCTCTTCAACATAGTCGTATTTATTGCCTTGTTTATCCGAAATATTCTGAGGTATGTTTAAAACTTCAACATTATTTTCTTCTTCGGTTACTGGTTGATCCTCGATTAATGTGGTTAATGAATTATCATTGTTTTGAGTGTCGGAATGCATTTTGTTGATAATAGAAGAATGCTCCTCTTGGACCTTTGCATTATTGTCAGATTTCATTAACTCTAATGTTAATTTCTTGACATCGTTAAGATCCCGTTGCATATCGAATAGTACTTTATACAAAAGTTCGCGTTCGTTGCTAAAATCACTCTCACTCTTTTTAGTTTCAATTACCGCAGGAAGATTGTTTCCTACAACTTGTAAATAACTTCTAAGTGTTTGTTGTGTGATATTTCGTTCTTTTTCTAAGACAGATATTTGTTCTGCAATGTTTCGTAATTGTCTAATATTACCACCCCATCTGTATTTTAATAATAATTCTTTGGCTTGCTCGTCTAATCGAATCGTTGGCATTTTATATTTTAAAGCAAAATCTGAAGCAAATTTTCTAAATATTAAATGAATGTCTTCAGATCGTTCGCGTAAAGGAGGAATTAGAATTTCTATGGTACTTAATCTATAATACAAATCTTCTCTAAATTTGCCTAATTTTATTGCTTCTACCATATTAATATTGGTAGCAGCAACAATACGAACATCTGTTTTTTGGGTTTTAGAAGAACCTACTTTTAAAAACTCTCCATTTTCTAAAACACGAAGCAATCTTACTTGAGTTGGTAAAGGTAATTCTCCAACTTCATCTAGAAATATGGTACCTCCATCTGCAACTTCAAAATATCCATTTCGGGCAGAAGTTGCTCCTGTAAAAGCTCCTTTTTCGTGCCCAAAAAGTTCACTGTCTATAGTGCCTTCAGGAATAGCACCACAGTTTACAGCAATGTATTTTGCATGCTTTCTATGTGATAAGGAATGTATAATTTTAGGAATACTTTCTTTACCAACACCGCTTTCTCCAGTAACTAATACCGAAATATCTGTTGGTGCCACTTGAATTGCTTTCTCAATAACACGGTTTAACTTTGGGTCATTACCTATAATTCCGAAACGTTGTTTTGTTGCCTGTATTGATTCCATATTCAATTAATTATTTTCAGAATAACCAATTCCTTCTCCAATCAATGTTGCACTTGTACAATTATTGATTTTAACCATCACAAATTCACCAACCTTATAATTTTCTTTTGGGAAAACGGCTACCGTATTTTGTGAAGTACGTCCTGCCCAATGTTGGTCACTTTTTTTAG
>JQIA01000345.1_pt1 | contig 22825 bp, 20 predicted proteins | sample 811431 | NCBI WGS metagenome assembly JQIA01 (sample SAMN02998118, study PRJNA258478) | marine sediment metagenome | biome: marine; feature: seafloor; material: sediment; isolation source: oil-polluted sediment collected from 3 locations (0.5 km, 0.7 km and 0.9 km)... | place: USA: Gulf of Mexico ...
TGAATTTACCTGTACCTCTTGCATTTTCAGTTCAAAAGCAGATGAAACATATCATGCTTGGTGAAAGACTCAGCCTGAGTCAGGCCGATATCAGGAATCTCCAGTTATCAAAGGGGGCGAGCCATGCCGCAACGGAGATGTTGATTGCAGAGAGCGACTACCGGAATACTGACGTATTATCTGTTGTTATTGCCGGAACTCTTGGAGAACATCTGAATATTGACCATTTCAATCACCTTGGTTTTTTGCCAGAATTCCCAAATGCAGAGTTCTTGTTCTGGGGAAATACAAGTTTAATGGCAGCACAAAAGGCATGTCTCGATCCATTATTTGTAAAAAAAACCTTCTTGCTAAGGGATCGTGTTAATGAGGTTCAACTGAACTGTCAGTCTGAATTTAATGATAAATTTGTTGACGCATTAAATTTTAAACCACAGGATTAATGTCATGGATATTTTTGAAGAAATTGCTGTTAATGTTGAAAAAGGATTATCAACAAACGTAACGAACCTTGTAACGGAAGCTCTTTCTAAAAACATTTCAGGGCCGGATATACTTGAAAAAGGGTTTATTAAAGGTATGGCCTCTCTTGGGGTCAAATTCAAGGTTAATGACGTTTTTATTCAGGATGTTCTTGTAGCGGCACGTGCGATGAAGATGGGCTTAGAAATAATACGACCTTATCTGGCTCAGGAAAATCATGAATATAAGGGAAAGGTCGTTATAGGCACTGTAAAGGCAGATTATCATGATATCGGTAAGAATATTATCTTTTGCATGCTTGAAGGAGCAGGGTTTGATGTCGTGGATCTGGGAGTAGATATTTCAAAAGAAAAATTTCTTGAAGCCATACAGAATGAGAAAGCAGATATTGTTGGCATGTCAGCGCTGCTTACCACGACGATGGGTTATATGCGTGAAGTGATAAATTATATAAGGCTTCACCCAGATTCCGAAAAAGTTAAGATTATGATCGGTGGCACGCCTGTAACGTCAGACTATGCTGAAAACATTAATGCCGATGGTTACGCCGGGGATGCACAGACTGCAGTTGAAGTTGCCATTTCATTAATTCAACAAATAGAATCTGAAAAAAAATACTCTTAATTTACATGGATAAAGGTTAATCTTTAAAAATATCTGGAAAAACTGAATATGTTTCAATATATTTTATTTTATCCTCGACGAGATGGTTAAAATCGTGTATCTGACAATATGTCATGATAGTTGAATATTATCATATCTTTTAAATCCCCCTTGACAAGAAAATAATCACCGTTGTAAAGTCGAAAATATGAACAGTGGTTCAGAAATTTCATTTTGATGCCTCGTGCATATTTTTACAAGGAGTTGGTCTAATGAAGATGGATGATACAGCCGGAAATAAACTGATGAAACTGCCGGAGCTTGCGGAAGCGGCGGGAATCAGTAATTCTACTGTTTATGATTATTTGAGGTCTGGTCTGCTTCAGCAACCGTTTAAAAAGAGTCCCACCAAATCATTTTATACAAACGAACATCTTGAACGGCTTATTGAAATAAGAGAATTCCGAGAGCAGGGTATTTCGATCAGCGATTTAAAAAAACATTATGGCCGGGTTGAATGCGAATCCGGTACACCTGATGTTTATGAAGCCGTAAGGCATGAAATAATTGACAAAGCCTTGGAATTATTTTCAATGTTTCATTACGACAATACCAAGATTAGCGATATAACCAAGGAGCTTAATATTGGAAGTGGGACGTTCTATCGCTATTTCAGCAGTAAAGAAGAACTTTTTTTAGGATGTCTTGAAAGGTTGCCTGTAGTTCTTGTACCGACAGATGCGTGGTATGAAGTTGAAAAAGAAGAAGATTTTATTCTGAGACTGAAAAAACGAGGCTATGCCATGCTGAATGCGTTTCCGAGCTATATTGGTATACTTAATTATGCAAAGCAGGCCCTTGGCGGTGGTGATGCGAATCTTGCCGGTAAAGCTGCAGAGTGCATTCAAAAGCTTATAGCACCTTTAAAAAAAGATCTTGAAACAGGTATCAAACAAGGCCGGGTTCGAAAGGACGTTGATGTTGAGATGTGTGCCTACCTTTTGCTTGGTATCAATGAAACATTTGGATATAGAACACTTATAGAACCAGACTATTCAGTCGAGTATGGATTTGGGGTCATTGAAGATTTTATTTATCATGCCCTGTCATTACAGAATAAAGACAAGACTGATTATCACTGTTCCTGTAAGCTAATTGATATTTCAGGTACGTCGGTTAAGCTTGAAGCGATAACGTTCAACAGGACTGATTATATTAATGGGAAATATCTGGCTGGAGAGCTTCATGTTACGTTAAAAAAGATTATACGGATTTCAATTAATGTCGATTCGGATACTGTTACAGCGACAATAAAATGTGTTAACGGTGATTCTGTGTTACTTACGCTGAAACCGGATGATACCTTTGAAGGAGTAGCTTCTGTTGGGAAATTTTCGATATCGATGGACAGCATAAAGGCAATTGAGTTTGAAAATTTACCAAATGCATAGTTTTTAAATTGACTTTATGGTTACATAAAGGATACAAGTTTTCAGGTTTGCCGCTTTACAATTGGTTTTAAGGAGTGTGTTGATGGCTTATAAAGTTATTATGAAGCTGGTTCTTTTAATAGCTGTGGTCGTAATGATTGTTGCATGCGAGGAGGATAATGCCTCTACGGGCAAACGATCACCCGACTGGAGTCTGGGAACGCATGGCGACTCAGGTGAACCTGACTACGACATTGTTTTTGGTGATGGTGATGGGGTAGCCGAAATCGATGAAAATATGACAGTGAAACGGCTTGATATTACTATCAGCCCGGGTAACTGGAATGTTTTGAAAACAAATATGGACACCCTTTATGGTGAATTTGAAGTAGATATTAACAGTGAAGTATCTAACAGGGTTCAAACTGCCGAAGAAATCATGACGAATATCAAGGCAGAGAACTCATCATGGCGACCCTGTGATGTTGAATTTAATGGCATTAAATGGACACTTGCAGGTATTCGCATTAAAGGTAGTTTACCGGTTCGGGAGCTTTGGCGGGTCGGAAATTATAAGTTGCCTTTTGAACTCGATTTTGGTGTTTTTGGTGAAACGTACTCCGCTGTTGCAAATCAAACATTTTATGGCTTTGATAAACTTACCCTTTCAAATAATCAATCTGATAATAGCCTTATAAGGGAAAAAACTGCATCAGATATTTTCAGAAAAGCAGGCGTTCCTGCACCAGCTGCAACTTTTTGCAGACTTTACGTTGATCTGGATGGTAAAGGTAAAAAATACTTTGGAATGTATACTCTGGCTGAAGGAATTTCAAAGTCGTTTCTGAACAGTTCTTTTGGAAATGCCTCCGGAAATATTTATGCTCCGTATGCAAAATTTTCTGAAACATTTGATGAGTCCCTGTATATTCGTAAATCCAATTTAACGTCGGATAATTATGATGATATCCTTGCTTTATACGAAGCTCTTAATTACAGCAGAGGGTTTTCAGACCTTTGGGAACAGAACCTGGAGGCAGTTTTTGATGTTGACGGGTTTATCCATTGGTTAGCTGTAAATTCTGTAATGCAGAACTGGAATACGTATGGACTCATGGAAAATAATTTTTCGCTCTATTTTGACACCGTTTCTGATCAGTTCCGCTGGATCCCATCCGGTGGTAACAACAGTGCGTTATTACCAGGAGGAGAGTCACTTTATTCTTTGACTTTGAGCCTTAACACGGTAGGTGGTGAGTGGCCGTTTATAAGGTTTATACTCGATCAACCCCGATACTGGAATAAATATATTCAATATATCGATGATACAGCCGATAATTTTTACAACCCGGCAGTAATGGGGCCTATCTATCAGGAAGCTCATGATCTTATAGAACCCTACGTTGTTGGTGATGACGGTGAAACGACCCGGTATACACATCTGGATGAACAGAGTGATTTTACCAGAAGTGTCATTCTACTAAATGATTATGTAAGTTCCAGATATCAGAATGTTCAGGATCTGGTATTTACAGAAACTTCAAAATAAGTGTGCAATAAATACTTTGTAAAGGTGGATATATGAAGAAATTATATTTTTTTGTTACAATTATTATTATAATAACAGCGGTAAATTTATATGCAGAAGCTGGTCTTAATGATATTACGATGCAACAGTTTTTACTAACAGCAGAAAAGGATACTGCCGTTGAAAACTTAAAGGAACTGACAGATGCATATATAGATGTCTCTTTGAATACACCTGTTTTCGACCGGGTTGAAGCCATTACAGAAACAAATGAATTTGACATAGAAAAACAGCGATATGCCTTAAGATTCTACCCCAAAGGGTGGGGTGAAAGAAAATACGGTAATAAAATACTTGAAGCACAGAAAACACTTAATCGATTTGAATATGATGTAAAATTTAACGATGCTGTTAAATTACGGTATGACCTTGCCCTCGAATACCTTGAAGTATCGTCACTACTGAAAATTAATCGCAGGTTGCTTGTTATAGTAAATGAGTACATGAATACACTTGATCAAAAAAAGGTGTTCTCATTATACCTTCAAACAGAAGAAAAACTTACAGATATTAACCTTAAAATGGTTGAACTGCAAAATATGAAAACAGGCATCATCAGCCGGATTAATTCGGCCGCAGCCTCAACAGCAAGCATATATTTCGATCAGGAATCGCTGGCTACATTTGATAATTTGAATGAAGTTGTAAGCCGAATAGCAGCAAATGACTCTACTGTAAATGCTGCATTGTCAAAAATGCAGAACGACATTGATCTTAAGAATAATGAATACCTTCTGGAAAAAGTTAAAAACAAAAATTTGATCTCATATATTCAGGGAGATTTTGATGCTGACCATGCCCCGGACTTTGAAAAGACATATTCTTTAAAACTGGCAGTAAAACTCCCTTTTATTAATTCAGGACGAGAAGAACTCACACGCCTTAAGCGTCTTCATATTTTGAAAAAGCTTGATTTTCTCGAAAGCAGAAATGCTGTTAGTGAAGAGATAAAGAAATTGAATCGTGAGTTTCAACGATATCAAAGACAATTTAAAGTCTTGGCTGATGTAAAACAAAAAAGAAATGATCTGGTAGGCAATGACGGTTTGAATAAAAAGGATCGATTTACATTGCAGTTTACAATTTTGAAGACCGACGAACGACTTGCAATGCTTGATGCACAAATTCGATCAACCTATATACGCATTGTGGATCTTAGCGGAGATTTATCTGCTGTTCCGCTTAAAAACTTCATTGCACGTTAGGTCAATTTGGCAGACTTGATTTCCTCACGATATCACCATTGTTTTTGATGTGTAATGCCGTTTCGGGAAAATCTGACATCGTAAGTTCTATAATTTCGTTTATTGCCCTGTTACCTGGATCCGGTGCAGGGCCTTGTCTGTATTTTTGTTCAATGGATATAATCCTTCCTGATAAAAATTCACCTTTATGGTTGAGGTTCAATTTAAAAAGAGGTGCTATACCATTTATTCCTTTTAAGTTAAATCTGGCGTATGTGCAAAAATTGCCCATACTATATGCTATAAATCTGTTTTTATATAATTCTATAGCCCTTGATATATGCGGGCCATGTCCTAAGACAATATCAGCACCTGCGTCAATTATTCTGTGAGCGAATTGATAGACATTACCTCTGTTTTCACCATAAAAAAACTCTTCTTTTCTTGTAACGTGTCGGTTTTCAGCGCCTTCCGCACCCCCATGAAATGAGACGATAACAATATCTGATTTTCTGCTAAGTTTTTTTACAATTTTACAGGCATTTTCAATGTCCCGAAGATCAGGGACACCGTTATTTGGTGAAAAAGCACAGAATCCGAATTTTATTCCATCTTTTTTGAAGACTGTTGAGGGATGTGTTTCCACACCTGCAAAATTTATATTGTTTGATTTGAGTACTTTGATTGTTGTTTCTCTGCCTTCGACCCCAAAATCATTAATGTGATTGTTTGCAATGCTTAAAAGATTAAAACCAGCGTCTTTCAAAAGGTGAACATATTTTTCCGGCATTTTAAATGCATAACATTTTTTTGGATCTGTACAGGACTTCAGGCATTTAGCGGTGTCTGAAAAGGAACCTTCAAGGTTACCAAATGTTATGTGTGTATTTTCTAAATGCTTTTTTACGTCAGTCAGTAATAATACGCCGTCATCTTCCGGCAGATAATCAGTAGAGGGGAAATCTGTACCAAGCATTATATCTCCGACTGCCGAAATAGTTATTAGTTTTTGCCTGTTTTTATCCTGATGGAGGATGCCGGTAATCTTATTTGGATCCTGTAATTCAAGTGTTGGAAGCTGTCTCTTTTTACTGCATGACAAAGTTGAGAAGATCAATAGAGTTGTCAGGATAATCATCAAACCTTTGTACAATTTCATATTTTAACTCCGTTATAAGAGTTTTAGTAAAAACTATAAATACAAAAAACGTCCACAAAATGCAAGTATGAAACAAATGATATGAAATTGTTGCGGATAAGGATGAATATTTGACTAATCGTTTATTGTAATGGTCGGGTGCGTTTTGTTCAGGCTGTATTTTTTAATTGATTATCCAAATCAAAAAGGTCCTGAAAAGCCCGGGCTGTGATTCTGACTATTTCATAAAGATTATTTTTTAATTCATTTTCTTCTGAAAAATTTGTATTTCGAAATGTAATGATATTGCCAAAAAGAGCTGTGAAAAAGGCCTTTGAGTAGCTGGTGTCATTTAAAACCATATTCGTTTTTGCGAGCGTTTCATTAAGTAGATCGAGAAAAATTGCCTGGATTTTATTAAATTTTTCAAGTGCTTCACGGTTTTTTTCTCCACGAAGCATAAAGTGACTCATCATCTGAAAAATATCTTCGTTATCAAGAAAAAAATCAACGATATCGATTGAAATTTCACCTAAAGATGTTTTTTTTGTCCAGAGCTGGTTTTTAACAGTCTGAAGATCCGTTTTTAGAATTTCAACGAAAAGATCATCCTGGCAGGGGAAGTACTGGTATAGTGATGCAACTGAAATACCTGCTTCATTTGCAATTGTTCTCATACCGATACTATGAAAAGACGTTGTATTAAAAAGGTTTTTTGCAGCATCGATAATAAGTTTTCGACGCATCTCCCGTTCATTTTCTTTTAATTGTTGAAGTACAGATTTACTCATTTGACACTACTCTTTATCTGTTAAATTATTCGGCTATACGGCCGTTAAAAAATAATTTACTATATTAATTTAGATGTTTATTGTCAATGAAATTCTCCAAGTGATTGTAAAATAATGTAAACATTGTTGTTAATATAGAACGCATTTCTTTTGTTTGTAATTTGAAAGTAGTGCAAGCTTAAAATATTGTATGGAGAGGGTATTGACAGATTGAAATCAATTGCTTATTTTTATCAGGTAATTTGTAACGAAATTCATTTTAACATCATGAAAAAAATAAAGTTGAAAAACAGAGGAAATGATAGATGGAGGAACTTAAAAACCGGGTTGAAGAGAAACATTATTTAATTAACACAATCAGAAATGAGATTGGGAAAGTTCTTGTCGGGCAACGAAAGCTTGTAGATGGTATGCTAATGGGCCTACTGGCTAAAGGCCATATTCTTATTGAAGGTGTACCCGGACTTGCAAAAACCAGTGCTGTTAAGGCGCTTGCAGCAACAATTGATGCCGATTTTAAACGAATACAGTTTACACCGGATCTTTTACCGGCAGATTTAATAGGAACAGAAATCTATAAACCTAAAACAGGTGATTTTTCAATTAAAAAGGGACCTGTCTTTCATAATATTGTTCTTGCCGATGAAATTAACCGTGCACCATCAAAAGTGCAGGCTGCTCTTCTTGAGTCAATGCAGGAAGGTCAGGTTACAATTGGGGACACGACCTTTATTCTGCCGGATCCTTTTCTGGTTCTTGCTACTCAGAACCCAATTGAACAGGAGGGGACATATCCGCTTCCCGAAGCGCAAATTGACAGGTTTATGCTTAAACTAAATGTAGATTATCCTGATAAAAATGAAGAAAAGGAAATTCTTAAAAGGGTTGGGTTTGAAAAAAATGTAAAATTGAAACCCGTCGTGAAACTATCTGAACTGAATGAAATCTCGGATGTTATTAATGAAATATATGTTGATGATAAATTAAGAGACTATATTGTCGATCTTATATTCGCAACCCGTAATCCTTCCGATTATAATATTGATATCTCTGAATACATTCAATTTGGCGCATCTCCAAGGGCGACTATTTTTCTTAGCCTTGCCGCAAGGGTGACAGCCTTTTTAAATGGCCGTGCCTATGTCACGCCTCAGGACATTAAAAATGTTGCACCGGATATTTTAAGACATAGAATAATCCTGTCTTATGAAGCAGAGGCAGAAGATATTACTACCGATCAGATTATTTCACAGATATTTGAATCTGTTGAAGTTCCGTAATAAATAATAAACCAAAGATAAAAATATGTTGTCACCGGATCTCATAAAAAAGATTAAAAAAGTACATATTAAGAGCAGACGTCAGGTAGATACAATGATGGCCGGACAGTATAAATCTGTATTCCGCGGCTCAGGTATGGAGTTTGAAGAAGTCCGTGAATACTCGCCAGGAGATGAAGTTAAAACGATCGACTGGAAGGTTTCAGCCCGAATGGGAAAACCTTTTGTTAAGTTATATAAAGAAGAACGAGAAGTTGTGGTGATGCTGCTGGTTGATATGAGTGCGTCCGGAAAGTTCGGAACATCGGGCCAGATGAAACTTGAAACCGCAGCTGAGATTGCTTCAATACTTGCATTTAATGCGATTAAAAATAACGATAAAGTTGGTGTTATTCTTTTTACTGATCATGTGGAAAAATATATTCCCCCTAAAAAAGGATCTTCACATATATGGCGGGTTATTAAAGAAATATTTACTTTTAAACCAGAAAATACCGGCACAGATATTGATGAAGCAATTCAGTTTCTGGGAAGAGTCAGCCGCAAAAAGACGATCTCTTTTGTTATTTCAGACTTTGTCGCAGGGAATTATTCAAAGAGTCTGAAAATTGCATCAAAAAAGCATGAAATCATATCTGTTATTCTTTCAGATCCTGGTGATTTTAGCTTACCTAAAGCGGGTATTCTGCTGGCTGAAGATTTAGAAACCGGGAAGTTATTTCATATTGATGCATCGGATAAGCAATCACGAAAGCAATATCAGACCCTGAACGAAAAAGAATATTTATCATCAATCGAAACGTTGAAAAAAGCGGATATTGATTGTGTTGAAGTAGCCAACTCTGATGCCGTTGCAGATGCTCTTTTAAAATACTTCAGATACCGTGAAAGGAAGTACAGATAAAAAATGAAGTTACGAATAATAATATATATTCTGCTGCTTTTTCTGAGTAGTTATGGGGTTTCGGGAGCAGAGCAGGTTGACATTACACAGGATCTGCAAAAGAAAATTGCTCAACAACCAGGCCGATCAGGCGTCAACAATTTCAGTGCTCCTCCGGCTAACGGAGCTCCTGCTGATAAAATGAATGATATTTTTGATATCAAACCGATTGAAGACTTTGGCTATGATAAAAGAATTATATGGGTTGTGTTTATTTGCTTTGCATCGCTTCTTTTTGTAATATTGCTGATTTACCTGCTTGATCGTTACTTAAAGACACGAAAAAAAATAAACATTCCGTCTGTTCCGGATTTACCACCGGATCTTGAAGCATATAAACTACTTGCAGCTTTAGAAAAAGAATCGGGCGTCAGTTCCCGGGAATTTTATTTTCGACTTACGTCCATTGTGAAAGGATATACAGGCAGACGGTTTAATATTGATGCTCCGGAAATGACAATAGAGGAATTGTTGCCTAAAATTAATGAACTTGATTTCGACAAAGCTCTTAAAACCGACTTAAAAGAAATGCTTGCAGGATCTGAACCTGTAAAATTCGCAGGCAGTGCTGTGTTAACGGAAAAGATGGAGACGGATTTGCTTTTTGTAAAGAATTATATAAAAAACACCCCTGTTGAAATTCAGGAACCTGAGGGGAGTGAAGATTAGACATTATGTTTAGATTTGCCGCTCCCTTATACTTTTTATTGTTAATAGCCATACCGATCGTACTGGTATTAAAAAAACGTTATACTAATGACCCGGCTATGAAAGTCACGAGTTTGGCCGGTATTAATGTTATACCGGGTTCTTTTTTTGTTCATACCAGACATATTGTGCCACTCCTTAAGTATTTTGTACTTATTCTGATGATTGCTGCCATGGCACGGCCCCAATGGGGTACAGAGCATGTTAGTGTTACAACAGAAGGGATCAACATTTTATTGGCTGTCGATGTATCCGGAAGTATGGAAGCACTCGATTTTAAGCGAAAAGGTAAAGTTGTCAACAGGCTTGAGGCTGTTAAAGGTGTTGTTGATGAGTTCATTCAAAAAAGAAATGGTGACAGAATTGGTATGGTCGTATTCGGTACAAATGCCTTTACGCAACTCCCTTTAACCCGTGATTATAATACGATCTCATATGTGCTAAATCGTATTAAGATCGGTTCTGCAGGGAAGAGTACAGCGATAGGCGATGCTATTGGTATTTCTCTTAAACGCCTGGAAGATGTTAAAAGCAAATCGAATATCATTATTCTTCTCAGTGATGGGGAAAGTAATGCAGGAGAATTATCACCGGATATAGCTGCCGGAATTGCCGCTGACAAAGGTGTTAAAATTTATACGATTGGTGTCGGCAGTAAGGGGAAAGCCCCTTTTAAAGTGAACAATCCATTTTTTGGAGAAAGATACGTCTACCAGCAGGTTAATATTGATGAAAAAGCACTTACCAATATTGCTGATAAAACCGGTGGACTCTATTTCAGAGCTCAAAATACAGACGGTTTGAAAAAAATTTATGAAACGATAGACCGCCTTGAAAAGACGGAAGTTAAAGTCAAGGCATTTGCTGAATATAAAGAATTCTATCTCTTTCTTCTTCTTCCCGCATTTTTTTTACTTGCGCTGGCAGTCTTTTTTGAAAATACACGATATCTGAGGATTCCATGAAGTTTGCAAATATTAACATGCTTTTTTTGATATGGGTAGCTCCATTAATATTACTTCTTTTTTTATATGGTCAGAGAAGACGATTAAAGGTTTTAAAGAAATATGCAGCATCGGTAAGTCTAAGTATAATTACACCGAATATATCACACAAAAGAAGATGGACTAAAAATGTACTTTTGATTGTTGCATCAATCTTTGTTGCTATCGCTCTTTCAGGCCCCCAATATGGCTTTCACTGGCAGGAGATGGAGCAGAAAGGCATTGATATTTTTATTGCACTTGATTGCTCAAAAAGTATGCTGGCCAGTGATATTAAACCTGATCGTCTTGAACGGGCTAAAAGAGAAGTTTTTGATCTGTTGTCAATGCTCAGGGGAGACAGAGCTGGTTTAGTCGCCTTTGCAGGTGCGGCATTTGTACAATGTCCGTTAACACTTGACTACCAGGCGTTTAATCTGTTTATGGGTGTACTCAATACTGACTATCTTCCGGTTGGTGGCACAGACATTGCCGGGGCGATTAATGCCGCACTTGAAGGATTTCCTGAGGAAAAGAAAACAGAAAAGGCCATTATACTAATTACAGACGGTGAAAACACAGGTGGTAATGCACTTGATGCTGCAAAGAAAGCATTAAAAGCAGGTGTGAAAATATTTTGCATTGGTGTTGGAAAACCTGAAGGTATGCCGGTTCCTGAAAAGGATGGTGGGTTTAAAAAAGATAAAAACGGTAAAATTATCCTGACGAAGCTGGATGAGGTGACGTTAATAAAGATTGCTGATTTGACCGGAGGGGCATATGTACGTTCTGTTGCAGGTGATATGGATCTGGAAAATATCTATTTGAAAAAAATCAGAGGTGAAATGGAGCAAAGTACACTGAAAAGCGGTAAAAAGAAAATTTGGGAAGACAGATACCAGTGGCCATTAGGGTTGGCTATCTTTTTATTTCTGATTATGCTGTTGATACCTTCAAGAAAAAATAAGAATGAAAATGGAGGTAGAACTGCATGAAGAATTTTAAAAAAAATGTTTTCATTATTTTTGTTCTTATTTTTTCTTTTGTAATTGAAGTTGGCGCTGAAAGTCTTTATTCCAGCAGTAAAAAAGGAAAAGAAGCATTTGAAAAAGGGGAATTTGACAAAGCCCTTGATTATTACACTGATGCACAGCTGGAAGCACCTGAAAAATATGAGGTTTTTTATAATCTTGGTAATACACAGTATAAAAAAGGAGATTATGAAGCAGCTTTAGGTAATTATTTAAAGACATTGCCTAGTGACAGAGATGATCTTAAACAGAAGGCATATTATAACATTGGCAATACCTATTTCAAACAGGGTGAGTACGAAGACGCAATCAAAAATTACAATAATGCACTCGACATAAAGTCGGATGATATGCATGCAAAAAAGAATATTCAGTTTGTTAAGAAAGTGATGGAACAGCAGAAACAACAAAAAGAACAGAGTAAGGATCAGGATAAAAAAAATAAGGACGATAAAAATAAACAGCAGAATAAAGAAAATCAAAAGGGCGAGAAAAACGAGCAAAAAAAAGAGGATGCTGATACTGAAAAAAATAAAGAGGAAGATGGGGATAAAAAGAAAGATGAAGAAAACGTGCCTGAACCTCAGCCCGACTCTGAACAGCAGAATGATGATAATAAAAAAGAAAGTGCCCAAAAAAGTACTGATGAACCTGATGACAAAGAAAAAAAACAGGCTGAAAGAATGTTAAACAGACTGAAAGATAATCCGGGAAAAGCTCTTATGCCGTCTTATAGTAATCAAAAAGTTGAAAAGGACTGGTAATACAATATGAGAAAAGTTTTATTTACACTGTTTTTCATGCTCATTCTTACATCGGTCTCTGAAGCAGCTACGATTAGAGCTGTCGTTGATAAAACAATAATGACACAGGAAGACTCCCTTACGCTTACTGTTATTATTAATGATGGAAAAGCTGATGTTGACGTTTCAGGCATAAAAGATTTTCAAATTGTATCAACAAGTTCAGGGGCAAACTATCAATGGATTAACGGCAAAACAATAAATGAATACAAACTTACCTATATCCTTATTCCGCTTAAAAAGGGGCGACTTCATATTCCATCATTAAAAGCATTAATAAAGGGGCATTCAATATCGACGAAGCCACTTTATATAAATGTAAGTGATAATACTGTTTCAGAAAAAGAGAAAAGAGATGTCTTCGTTACTGCTGCTGTTTCAAATAAAAATCCGTTTGAAGGCCAACAGATATTATATAAGTTCTCATTATATTATGCAGTTAACGTATCAGGTCTCTCACTCCAGACACCCGACTTTTCAGGCTTCGATTCAAAAGAACTGGAAAATGACATATCACGTAATGTCATTGTTGAGGGGAGACAATATAAATCAATTGAAAAGAACATTATCCTTATTCCGTCAAAACCCGGCAATTTCTCTATACCACCGGCAATCCTGAATTGTAATGTTCCGGTTAAAGAGAACGTCCGTAGAAGGGATCCTTTTGATTCCTTTTTTAATCGTTCGAGAATGAAACGAAAAGTTTTACGAACCAATCCTTTGAATTTAAATGTGCGGCCGCTTCCAGAGTACCCCTATGATTTCGCTTTTTCAGGTGTTCTGGGGCGTGTACAAATGCAGGCTGATATAGAAAACACAACATTAAAAACCGGAGATTCAACAAATTTAACAATTAGTGTTGAGGGTTCCGGAAATATAATGGATGTAGATGAACCAACGGTCAGTGTTCCATCTTCGTTCAAAGTATATAAAGATAATCCTGAAGAAATTTTGACAGCAGGTAGAAATGGATACAATGGGAAAAAAACATTCAGTCTTGCATTGGTTGCTGTAGAGGCAGGTGACTTTCAAATCCCACCGATAAAATTCAGCTATTTTGATACTGAAAGCGGTAATTATAAAATCCAGTCAGCCGGTCCGTTTCATATTAAAGTGACAAGGTCAGCTGATTACACTTCAGAAATGTACAATGCTTCGCACCCTAATGGAAAAACAAAGGCATCGGGTATTTTAAAGAAAAAAGTGGAATATACAGGCCATGACCTGCTTCCTCTGAAAGAAGAGCTTGATACTGTGGAGAATATGAAGACAGTCTCATATACAATTTTTACCATTCTTCTTCTGATACCTTTTATTATCACGTGTATATTAAAACTGATTTTTGTGTTTACTCAAAGGGATGTCACTGTCACCTCCATGATGCTGAAAAGAGCGGAAACCTCTCTGATGAATTCATCTCAAAAAGGATTATCGGAAGAGTCGTTTCTATCTAATATTTATAAAGCTTTTACCAGTAAGGTTTTTGCGACAGCAGGAGTTGTCGGGGAAACATTGACAACCCTGGAAGCTGGTGAAATTCTTCAGAACTCAGGCTATAGCGATGAGGTTATTTTAGAATCACAGCAATTTATCGAGAGAGTTGAGTCAATTCGCTTTAGTGGTGATAAGCTTAATGATGATGTAAGAAACGAATTGTTGCAATCCACGAGACAATTGTTCAGGAAATTAAAATAATGATGAATCTACAGAAAATAATATTAAATATAGTTATTGTGCTTGTTTTCATTACCCCTGCCTCAGTTTTTGCGACTGAAACAGCACGGATGCATATCGATGCTGTTAAATACTATAATAGCGGTGAATTCATCAAAGCTGCAGAGCTGATGGAGACGATTGTTTCATCGGGTGTAATAAATGGAAAGCTTTATTATAACCTTGGGAATGCTTATTTTAAATCAGGGAACACTGGAAAAGCAATCCTATGGTATGAACGGGCACGAAAACTTATCCCCAATGATCCGGATTTAAAGTTTAATTTTAATTATGCTGAAGGCTTTATTAAGGATAAATCTGAAGAAAAAACATTGAGTGTTTATAAAGTTCTTTTTTTTTGGAAACAGCTTTTTGGTAGAAGTCTTATCCAATGGACAGGTATTATCATCTTTTTTCTATTCTGGCTGATGATTATTTATCAGATGATTAAAGGTCGAAATATTATTAAAATTCATACCGGCATCACTCTCGCCCTTTCACTTATTTTCGTAATGACTTCAGTTTATGATTATTACGCCGATAATTATAAGAAAAAAGCTGTTATACTTCAGGAAAAGGTTTATGTTCGATCGGGGTTAACAGATGATTCAACTGAACTCTTTATTCTTCACACCGGGACACGCGTTAACGTTGAAGATGAAAGAAAAGGGTATTTTAAAATCCGATTTTCAGATGATAAAATTGGATGGATAAACCAGGCGGGACTTGAAATAATTTAGTAGTGCCTGATTGACAATTTTTCTCTGAAAGTGTAAAATCAATTTATCATTTTCTTTTTAATACAAGTATAGTTAAATCGTTTAACCACGTTATTTTTGTTAATTCCTACGGCATTATAATTTTCAGACTGACTGTTTTTTTAAACCTCGTACTTAATTCTATAAGTCAAAAATAACACGTTCTTTTTTTCAATCTGCTTTTAAGCTTTTGGACTGACTGGTGATTTATTTTATGGATATTAATATCGATGATTACAAAATTTTAAATCTGAATAAAGATCCTTTTTCTACTGCGCCTGACCCTGAATTTTTATATCAATCAAGACAGCATTTCGGTACACTGCAGGTACTTGAATCTTCGATAAAAAAAGAGCAGGGTATGAGCGTCGTGCTTGGTGCGCCGGGTACTGGTAAGACAACAATCTGCAGGCAGCTTTACAGGAAGATTGCATTTGAGAAACAAGTTACATCAAAAATTCTATATGCACACTATTATGATAATTCAGATTCTCTGTTAAAGGAAATCTCGGAGCTCTTTAACTTTAAGGATTTAAACAGAACTGACAGTATCTATGATTTACTTGTTCAGCAATTTCAGGCAGATGGTAACACAATTTCGCTGATCATTGACAATGGTCATATGATACCTGAGTTTTGCTTAAACGTATTAAACAGATTGTCTGATCTTGAATCTAATGGCCGCCGTTTTTTTCAAATCATAATTTTTGCGAATAAAGAACTGAACTACAATATTGAGGCAAACCCGGATTTTGAATCAAGAATAACAAATTTCAGAACTCTTGGCCCTTTTAATTTCAGAGATACAAGACAGATGATTTCTTATCGTCTCAAAATGGCAGGGAATATTCCGGGAATTCGTAAAAACGCAAAAAAAGGGATCCTTTTTTCCTATCCTGCCATGCTGGCTATTTATCTGGCAACTGAGGGATATCCCCGGAAAATTGTTTTACTTTGCCATCGATGTATCGTAACAATGATTCTGAACCGAACGATCAGGGCCGGTTGGTTTCTTGTTCGCTCAAGTGCCAGACGGGTTCTTCAGCGAAAGGGTTTTTTTCCTGATGCCATTATTTCATTTGCAATGATTGCATTACCGCTTGTGATTGCAACAGTGATTTTCAGTACTATTAATAAAAATGATATCACTGGCTTTTTTGATTCGCCTGTCGTCAAGAATGTATCGAATGAAGATGTGGAAACAATAAAAACCTTTCTCCCATCAGATTTGAAAAATGACATTGAAATTATTAAAGATGACGCGAACAATGTTGCAGGTGCCTTTATTGAGGAAGAAATAATTGATGAACCATCCGTTAGCGTTGAACATGAAAACAGCTCTGATAAATCCGAAAAGATTGGGGTTGAAATTGAAGGCGAAGCGGAGAGGGCCGTGGACACAGTCGCATTAGCGATTGAAGCCCCCCTGCAGCCAGAATTATTTCTAACTATTCCGAATGTTATTGGAATAGTTGAAGTTAAGAGGTCCGATACGTTGTTGGCAATGCTTGAAAAGGTCTATGGCCATTCAAGGGTGCGATACAAAAAAGCTGTTGTCAATGTGAACAACCATATATCCAACATAAATGCTCTTGAAATTGGTGATATGATTCATTTCCCACCGGTTGAAGTGACGCTTAAAACACCTGTGAACGATTATTTATGGATTAAAGTCGGTTCAGAAAAAAGCCTGAATAATGCTGTTGAGTTTTCAAGGAAATGGAAACTGAAAAATCATCGTATTAAAATTATTCCTTACTTTTCAAAGAAGGACGGACTCCATTTTGATATCATCCTTCGGGAGCTCTTCGAAAATACCAGTGAAGCAGAAAATTTTATCAGCAGCAATACTGATATCAGCCTCTACAGTATTGAAATTGTTAAATTCCCTCTTAAGAATACAGTCTATTTTGCCGATCCATATCTTATATAATCATACATTATTCGTATCTGAATAATTATTGCCATCCGTTAGAAGAAAAGTTGCATTTTGAATGCTCTTAATCTGTTCAATACTGGATAAAAAAATGAAAAAGCATATTTCTCAAAACCATCAATCCGGCTTCACGCTTATTGTTATTAAAGGTTTATTTTACTCCAATAATATAGATATTGCATCAAATAGTATCGTTGCGAAATTGAATTTCGCAATGGATCGCAACTATTTTACAATGGCGAAAGTTAAAAAGGTCCTTCGCCATTGTAAATGGATTGTTTAATTTTTAAGACTGTGTATTGGTGCAGGAATTCGTCCACCATGTCTGATAAAATTATTCTTTCCATCAGCATTTTTTACGTCAATAATGGTCGCATGGCCAAGAAGGCCGCCAAAGTGAGCCTTATCACCGGCTTTTTTGCCGGGAACCGGAATCAATCTTGTTGCTGTTGTTTTTGCATTAATCATACCGATTGCCATTTCGTCCGCCATTATTCCTGCAAGGGTTTCTGCAGAGGTATTTCCTGGTATCGCAACCATATCGAGTCCCACAGAGCAAACACTTGTCATGGCCTCAAGTTTTTCAATGTTCAAAAGTCCGTTACGTGCAGCTTCTTCAATGTTGAGATCCTCGCTGACCGGAATAAATGCACCACTAAGCCCGCCAACGTGTGAACTTGCAAAAGCCCCACCTTTTTTTACAGCATCATTAAGCATCGCTAAAGCAGCAGTACTGCCGGGAACGCCTATACTTAAAAGGCCAAGGCTTTGAAAAATTTCACCTACGCTATCACCGACAGTTGGGGTTGGTGCAAGTGACAGATCCACCACACCAAATGGTATCTTAAGGGTTTGCGCTACTTCGCGGCCAATAAGTTCACCGACTCTGGTGACTTTGCATGCAGTCCTCTTAATTATTTCAGCAATTTGGCCCAGGTCTATATCTGCATTTTCAGATACGGCTCTATCGATGGCATTTTTTACAACACCCGGCCCGCTGACTCCTGTGTTTATAACTGCATCAGCTTCACCTGTTCCGAGATATGCCCCAGCCATAAAAGGAACGTCCTGAGGTATGTTACAGAATACGCATAATTTTGCACAGGCAAGAGCATCTTTGTCACTGGTAAGATCCGCTGCTTTTTTTATGGCTTTAGCCATTTCCCATACAGCATCCATATTAATGCCTGCTCGTGTAGAGGCAACATTAACGGATGCACAAATTCTGTTTGTCACTGTGAGGGCTTCCGGGATTGCTTCAATCAAAGCTTTATCGCCATTCGCTATTCCTTTCTCAACAAGCGCAGAGAATCCGCCAATGAAATCAATACCGACTTCTTCAGCTGTTTCATCAAGAGTCCTTGCTATCTGAACCATTTGTGTCGAGGAAAAAGGTGCTGCGACTACCGCTATCGGGCTGATTGATATTCTTTTATTTACAACTTCAATGCCATATTTATCTCCAATCCTGTCACATGTTGAGACAAGGTCAGATGCCAGACCAGTGATTTTTTTTCTGATCTTTGATGTAAATACGTCGATATCATGGCTGGCGCAGTCGAAAAGATTGATTCCCATGGTGACAGCTCGAACATCAAGGTGTTCGTATTTAAGCATTTCAAGTGTGGACACCATTTCTCTGTCGTTTAGCATTTTATTTAAATTCCTTATATTCTGTTAACCATATCAAAAATATTTTTATGCTGAATGGTAAGGTCAAGGCTCATGGCTTCAGCTTTTTCTTTCAGCGTTTTTGAAAATTTCTGAAAGTCTACGCTTACCGGAATGTCAATTTCATAAATCATTATATTTTCGTCAGGATCATCACCACCATGAAAAACGGCTTTCAAATTGGTAATATTTACGCCAAAGACAGCAATCTCTTTGGAGATACCAGCGACAAGGCCCTGGTTGTCGGGCCCGGTGGTTGTTAATATAAACTCCTCTGCTTCCTGGGATACCGGGATAATTTTTTCAGCATCAAGTGGTTTTACCTGAATATTAATATTTCCTTCAGGAAAACTGCTGATAAAGATCAGTTCGAGTTTTTCCGCACTAAGCGTTTCCGGGATCAGGACGATAAAGATACCTGCAAACTGAGATTGCAGTATTGTCTGACTGATATTTTCAATATTGCATTTCTCTGCAAAGAGAATCTCTGAAACAGCGGCTATAATGCCTGGCTGATCATATCCGATAACAGTGATAATTGTTTTTTTCATTTAATCCTCAATATTATTATGTACTCATTAAATTAATTTTAGAATATTATCATACCTTGTTAAAGATGCATATAGTATGTTAGATAAAATGTATTAATAATCATATGGAGTATGTTCACGTGAAGATAATAACCACACATAAAGGTGCTGACTTTGACGCCCTTGCTTCTGTCGTTGCAGCAAGTCTTGTTTACCCTGATGCAGTCCCTGTCTTGCCCAAAAGCATAAATCCGAATGTGAAGGCATTTCTTGCAATTCACAAGGATTTATTTAATCTGAAAAATCCAAAGGATATAACGTGTGAAGAAGTAGATACACTTATTCTTGTTGATGCATGTTCCTGGAGCAGGATTGAAGGTTTAAACGCACTTAAAAAAAAAGATAAACTTGAAATAATCATATGGGACCATCATACCGGTGGTGATATGAACCCTGCCATAAAGTATCAGGAACAAATTGGCGCCACAGTAACTCTTTTCGCACGTGAGTTAAAAAAACAGCGAACCCTGATTACGCCAATGATTGCAACATTGATGTTGATGGGGCTTTATGAAGATACCGGGAACCTGAGCTTTTCAACTACCACTGTAGAAGATGCTTCAACCTGTGTTTACCTTCTGGAGCGAAAAGCGGATCTGAGTGTTCTTAACTCCTTTTTAAGACCTGCCTATGGGGAAATGCAGAAAAAAGTTCTTTTTGAAATGCTTAAAAGTTCAAAACGTAAGACAGTCAACGGGTATAAACTTGCATTTTGCAAAGTTGATGTTGACGGGCATGTCGGAAATCTGTCTGTTGTTGTTAATATGTACAAAGATCTTGAAAATGTAGATGCTGCATTTGGCCTTTTCTTTGAACCCAAAAAAGATAAATGCGTTATTATTGCCCGGGGGCGTGAAGAAGGTCTTGATATTGGGAAACTGATGAGGAATATTGGCGGTGGCGGGCATCCTGGTGCCGGCTCATCCATGTTGAAATCTGAATTTCTCGATTATCAGGGCATTACAGAGTTGATATCAGAATTGATCCGGGGTGATCAGAAATCATCTGTACAATTAGGAGATATAATGTCTTTTCCTGTCTTTACTGTTCCTGAAGAGACCACGATGGAAGATGTTGCCATGATTCTGAGAGATAAAGGCTGCACCGGTTTTCCTGTTGTTCAAAAGACTAAACTGGTCGGGATTATTTCACGAAAGGATTTTAAAAAAATGAGGAAGGATATTCATATGAAATCTCCGGTGAAGGCATATATGAGCACTGATGTTGTCAGTATCAGTGCTGATAAGAGCCCCTGGGAGGCTATCAGGCTTATGATGAAGCATGATATCGGTAGAATCCCAGTTATCCGGGACGGTGCAATTATTGGCATCGTGACCCGAACGGATGCGATGAGGTATTATTATAATCTTTTGCCTGATTAACAGTTACTAAGGCTGCAGAAGTTTGAATCCGGTTACCTTGTCGTACTGTCTCACGGCAGAACAGTCCAGAAGTTCAACGATAATTACCTCGAGAATCTGCCATGTTTTAACCCCGTTTCGAATGCATCCTGTTATGGTCGATTCACCCCGGCCACAGGCAATATGTAAATGAAGAACGGGTGATCCGGTATCATCTGGGAAAATTGTACCTGTTCCAGTTACTTCGTGTACATTATTCAGCCGATGTTCCATTGGACTGATTTTCTCCGCCCGCCCGTCTTGTGGCCCAACAACAAGACGGCTGTCTGAATCTACTCCCCCAAGAATTTGAACATGCGCAGCTTTTATGGCTTTGTTTAATGCGAATTGCTCTAACGTTTTATGTATGATTTCTCCGTCTTCCAGACGGAGAATAAATGTTCTCCCTTGTTTTGCCTCAGAATATTTCATCGTAATTTCCTTTATTTCAAAATGCATTTTCTTTGACTTTTCACGACTTCTATACTAAATTTCCATAATAAACATCAAGCTTCAATTTTTTAAGATTATATTTGTATCATGACTGGTAGGAGGTGTGCTGAATGAAGTGTCCTGATTGTGGATTTGAATGTCTTCCGGACGATATTGAATGTCTTGCCTGTGGAACTAATATTCCCGCTGCTATAGAAAATCAAAAGAAAGAGAAAAAAAGAACTCTTGAAGCGGCTAACAGGCAAGCTGAATATGAACACAAATTCAGGAAAGAACTTGGTTTAATAGATAGTGATGAAGAGTATGTCCCCCCTGGTGGTCAGCAAAAGAAGAAAGTTAAGACAAAAGAAAACGTAAGTAAACCTTTACCAACTAAGCCAGTTCAGAAGAAAATAAAAAAAACAGCTCAGGTAAAAAAGAAAAAGAAGTGTCCGAAATGTGGATTTATGGCTTCGCCAAATGATGTTGACTGCTTAAAATGTGGGATAATCTTTAGTAAATTTAATTCCGACACTGGTTCACCAACACCTTCAAAAGCGCGAGATCAGAAACGAGCATCTGATATTATTGCTGCAAAACCAGTATCACCACCGATTCATATTGAAGAAGATGATGTTTATGAGGTTGATGATCTTATTGAAGATGATGAATATGAAGAAGAAATTAATGACACTGCCTCTTTAGATGAACTTGATTTTTCAGATTTAAGGCTTGAAAATGAAGATGAAAAAAGAACTCGATACATACCTGTAGACGTTGGTCAACTTAATGATGAAACCGATGAAATTGATTTGAAAAAACTTGATGCGGAAGAGGACCTTGATAAAACTCAGATAATAAATATTGATGACATAAAAGAAGAAGAGAAACAGGAAGAGAAACAGGAAGAGAAACAGGAAGAGAAACAGGAAGAGAAGCAAGAAGAGAAACAGGAAGAGAAACAGGAAGAGAAACAGGAAGAGAAGCAGGAAGAGAAACAAGAAGAAACACAAGAAGAGAAACAAGAGATAGATCTGAAAAAACTTGAGGCTGAAGAGGATCTTGAAAAAACTCAGATAATAAATATTGATGACATAAAAGAAGAAGAGACACAAGAAGAGAAACAAGAAGAGAAACAAGAAGAGACACAAGAAGAGACACAAGAAGAGACACAAGAAGAGAAGCAAGAAGAGAAACAAGAAGAGACGCAAGAAGAGAAACAAGAAGAGACACAAGAAGAGACACAAGAAGAGAAACACGAAGAGAAACAAGACGAGAAGCAAGACGAGAAGCAAGAAGAGAAGCAAGAAGAGAAGCAAGAAGAGAAGCAAGAAGAGAAGCAAGAAGAGAAGCAAGAAGA
>JQIA01000346.1_pt1 | contig 22814 bp, 17 predicted proteins | sample 811431 | NCBI WGS metagenome assembly JQIA01 (sample SAMN02998118, study PRJNA258478) | marine sediment metagenome | biome: marine; feature: seafloor; material: sediment; isolation source: oil-polluted sediment collected from 3 locations (0.5 km, 0.7 km and 0.9 km)... | place: USA: Gulf of Mexico ...
ATAACAATTATCTTTGTAAAGGGTGTCTCAGGAGCAATTGTCTGAAGGATTTCAAAACCTTTTTTGGGGGTATCGGGATATGGGGGCAAACCAAGATCCAGAGTTGCAACCGGAAAAGCCCCGGAGAGCAACATCCGCTCAGCCTGTTTTACATCAGATGCAATGGTAATGTCATAGTCATCATCTAACCCCCACCGTAACTGCTTGGCAACTGATTTTTCATCCTCAATAACGAGGAGTTTTTTCTTCATAATTTATAACCAGCCCGATTAATTTGTTTATTGCTGATAGTCAACTATTTGTACAACCAAAGCTATAGTATGTGAAAATACATTGCAAGAAAATTATCTCATAAATTCTTACAGTATACCCGTTCAACCTTAAAACATCGTTAATAAAGACATTTATAATATGAGAAAATAAAAAATCCCCTGAAACAATCCAGGAGATTTTTATAATATTTAATTTTTTTATTTTCAAAAAGGAGGGTTATAACTTCTTAACAAATTTTCTACGTCTAAATCCGACTAATCCTAAAAGCCCAACTCCCATTAAGAACAAAGTAGCTGGTTCAGGAACCGGATCAGAACCCACTTCCCCAATACCATCCATCTCACCCCAAATTTCAATCTCATGTAGGTGAGCCCAGTGAGAACCACTAACAACGTCAAATTTAATATATCTTGCTGATGTTTCGACATTAATATCGTTTTTATATTGAGTTTCGTGGGTGTCAATTAAAGTTCCTGCCCCCACTTGAAGCCAATTAGTATCCTCATCCTCAAGCCTAACAGATAGGTTATAACTGATATTAAAACCTTTATATCTCGAGTATAAGCTGTTTTTGGTAAATAATGAAAATTTGTCAATTTCATATTCTGTACCCAAGTCAATTTCAATCCAATGTATAATTCCTATAGAGTCATCGGCATGCCCCCCTGCATTCCATGCTAAAGAGTAATCTCCGTCAAAAGCATTTTCTGGTCCGAAATCCTCATACACAGAATCTGTAGTAGCAGTTACACCATCTAAAAGAGCATAATTTACTGGCAAGGCATGTGCTGTTTGTACTGATATACAAATTATTATAATAGCTAATAATTTCTTCATAAAACATTTCCTCCTGTTCACATATACAAACGCAAACAATAAAAATGAAACATGCATACAAACTCTCAATATTTTTCAAGGTAAGAATATATTAATGCAGGTAGGTAACCAAAAAAATTTTCGTAATGAAATTCGCCGTTTCGCAAAGACATGATTTAAACTTTAATTAAGACCATTATAAAAGCTTGTCGTTTAATGTTCAAGATAAAAAACGGGTGTGCACTTAGTTTTTTATTTAAAACATTAATTGAAAAAACACGTTACTTAAGGGTTTACGATATTTTACAAGAATATAAGCTACTACTGTCGATAAGGATTAAACCGTATTAAAACGATTCAATCTTTGAGGTATCTTAAAAACAAAATCATGTATCGTGAGTATTTTAAAGTTTCTCAGCACACGATTTATTAATCATTTTTTTCGCGTTTTCGTAGAATATTTTATTATAGAACTCATCAGATAATTCATACTGCAAAAGACCGGTTATCTCATCTTCTCGTGGCAGTATTACATTGGGGAAATCGGAACCATAAAGTATGCGATCCTGATATTTTTCAAGTTGCTCTGCACCAAGATTGTACCCCTCGGTAACCTGTGGCCAGAAACTATACGAGGTGTCGAGATATAATTCAGGATGTATATCTAGAAGATTCATAAATTCTCCATATTCATATCCTCCCATATGGGGGATATTGACTGGTAAATCAGGGTAATACTCCAGCAGTTTTTTAAAACTGTTGAAGCCTGTGTACTGATTTCCAATCGGACCATTTCCAATATGCATCAACAAACGTTTGTTTTTCTGAATAACCATTTCATATAACGGAAAAAATCTTTCGTCGTATGGATAAAACTCCTGAATAAGAAAATGAAGCTTAATACCAATCACCTTCGGATGTGACAGGATATCTTCAACGTAATCCATGGCATTTTCATCTTCCGGGTGAAAGGCGGCAAAACAATATATATTTTGAGTATTATCAAGCAGTGCCCTGTTCCACTCATTCATTTTTTGGGCAAAGCCTTTTTTGTGTGCATAATTTGAATAAACAATTGGACCAACATCATGCTGTCGTAGATATTCTATACACTCATTATGATACAGTTTATGTAATACAGGATGGTTATAAATAACTTCAAAAGCATTCCAGATTGCATCAAAGCCCTTTTCAGGAAAAAGATGTACATGGAAATCTATTATTTTTTTCGGAAGTTTTTTCATTATTGATCCTATGATCTATTCAAAAGCTGTTAATCTGAAGATACCGTTTTGGTCTTCAATAAAATTTTATAATAGATAGAATAATTACAGTGAAAACAAAAGGGCTAAAATGGTTTAACCGACTCATTTTTTTTAAGAATCATTTATAAGTTTCTTTTTTTCTTGACAATAAATCAACTCAACGTTAATCTAACAACTGTATAAAATGAGTGAGCGCTCACTATATTTAATTTATACCTCCTGAGTTCTTTGTTTTTATGTGTTGCTACAAATATCCAAATTCGTTGGCTGGGTACGTCATAAAAACAAATCCGTTTTAATTGTCATTAAGTATTCCGAAAGATTATGTTTGTCAAACCATACCCATGAAAGAAAGGGTGTGAAACAAAAACCAAAATCATGGAGGAAGTATGATGTTAAAAAAAACCTGTCTTTTGTTAACATTTTTTTATCTGATTTTATTTTTTTCTACCACTTCAACTTTTGCAGATACAGATTTTGACTTTAAAATTGGAACCGGTATTCATGATATTACAGGTCCCCCCGCTGAAGTAACCTTTATGGGTTTTGCAATGATGGAACAAAAAGGTGAAGGTATCCATATGAGATTGTGGTCCAGAGCTTTTGCAATTGAGGATAATGAAGGCAACAACCTTATGCTTGTCAGTGCAGATGTGGGTTGGATAAGTCAGGCAGTTAAACAGACTGTCGTAAAAAAGCTTTCAACATTGTATAATGGTAAATATACTACTGAAAACGTCTTAATTCAGGCTCAACACACGCATTCAGGCCCTGGAGGTTTTACACATTATTTCACATACAATGTCCCTACCCTTGGATTCATTGAGCAGAATTTTGATATTATTGTAAATGGAATAGTACAATCGATTATCAAGGCTGATACAAACATTCGCCCCGGAACCATCTATGTTAACAAAGGTAAAATTAATGATTGTGGTGAAAACAGGTCGTCGCCGGCATATGAAAATAATCCTGATGAAGAAAAAGACTTTTATGGCCGTGATACCGATAATGTGATGACACTTCTAAAATTTGTCGATAGTGACGGAACACCAGTTGGAATGATGAACTGGTACGCCATACATACAAATACAATGGGAATTACTAACAAATTATTAAGCGGTGATAATAAGGGGTATGCTTCTTACCTTTTTGAAAAAAAGATGGGTACCGATTATTCATCTGAGAATACGTTTGTCGGTGCGTTTGCAATGAACCACTCTGGAGATGTATCCCCCAATATGCAGTTTACCGGCGAAACACCTGATCCGGATGGTCAATATGACTATCAGAATCTTGAAATTATTGGAAAGCTTCAATATGAAAAAGCAATTGCTCTTTTTGAATCTGCTGATACTCCGCTGACTGGTACTTTAAAAGTTGCTCATGAACATGTTAATTTTGCAAATCTACCAATCGAAGGTTCTGATTGTCAAACCTGCCCTGCTGCTATGGGTTCATCTTTTGCAGCAGGCAGTACAGAAGATGGGTTTACCCCTGCTCCAATCTGGCCTGAAGGTTTTACAACAGATGATGTTGATTACTCAGATGATTTTGGCCAGTCTTTTTTAACAGATCTTCTACCAGGTATTTTACCAATTATCTGGCCTGAGATAAGTGATGATTTTAAAGACTGCCATTATCCAAAGCCGATACTTTTCCCTAATGGTATTATGACATTCGAAAAAGATGATGACGGAGTCGATATCCCGGCTCTACCTGAAGTCCTCCCAATGCAGCTTGCACAAATTGGTGAATTTGTCATTATCGCACCACCAAGTGAAATAACAACCATGGCTGGCAGAAGGCTTAAACAAAGTGTATCAAACATTATGACAGATGATGCAGAATATTATGTTATTGCAGCATTATCAAACGCGTATATCGGTTATGTTACAACCAAAGAAGAGTACGATATGCAGCATTATGAAGGTGGTCATAATCAGTTTGGTCCCTGGGCACTTAAGGGTTATCAGCAGGAATTTTCTAAGCTGGCTGACTCATTAAAAAATGGAACGGTTGTTGCTCCCGGCCCTGAACCAAGAGACATTGCCCATCTCCAGAAAACACTGAACATAGGAGTTGTATGGGATGGTAAATTACTGTGGGAGGAATTCGGACAGATTTTCAACGAAGACGATAATGAAAACTATGATGCAGAACCAGTTTACCAGGAAGAGGAGACAGTAAGGGTTTCGTTTGTTGGTGGTCACCCGAACAATACACCGGAAAAACTGTCTACATTTCTTGAAATCGTCAAAGTTGGTGATCCTGTAACAACCTGTAAGACAATTAACTGGTTCTTCTTCAAAACAACCCACTGTGAGACAACACCTGGTGAAACGACAGTTATTGCAACGGACAATTCACCTGACACAAAATATATCTGGAAAAGACATCATACAGATCGTTCACGAATTGATATTGAATGGACTATTCCAAAGGAAACACCTTCAGGGACTTATAAAATAAATCATTACGGTTACTGGAAAGACGGTAACCCTTTTTCATCAACATTTACTCAATGTGTTCCATACCAGGGTTCAAGTAGTGAATTTACTATAGAATAAGAATAAAAAGATCCGGTTCATAATGTTTATAAGCCGGATCTTTTTTTATCATTACTAAACTTTTTTATTGAATTTTAGCTTTCAAATTGATGTAGTTAATGCTCGGAAATTTCTGTATCTTCAGCTGAAGGAACTTATCTCCCTCTGGAACACCTTTTTCATCAAAAAAAACATAACCAATTGTAGTCTGTCCCGGCGGCAGAACTTTTTCTTTAAATGATCTTGCATATATATTGCTGACCTTTGCTTCATCAATTGTCTGGAGATTATTTATAATTCGACCAGTTGCAATAAAATATGTTGCCGGCATAGAGAAATAAGCAAAAATTTCGCTACCACGTACAATCCCCTCTGCTTTTTTTGACACAGTATAAACATTTGATGGCTCTACATTCATATCACTCATTTCAACTGTACATTCAGTACCTAGTATTAAAACAGGACTTGGTGAGTGGTTTGTTACAGTTACCTTTACAGGGATATACCCCAGACTTTCAAATCTGAATGAAAAGAGTAAATCCTGAAGATCTTTGTCACTTATTTCTGCAGCCATAAAAACTCTGTCTACTTCAACCATTCCAGCACACATAGATGCATCTTTGAACGGCATAGGCTCATGTTGTGCATTCTGCTCCTGGTATTCGTATTTACCACCGCCACAACCAATCATTGAGGCAATCACCATACAAATTACCCCGGCTTTTATAATTTTTATCATGATCTCCTCATCTCTTTTCCGGTTTGATATACAAGCTTTTTGATATCTTCTATCGTAGCTTTCAGAGCTTTTGAAGAAAGAGCGCCCAGTTCAGAAGGATTCAAAGCACCTGATTTAGCAAGTTCTTTTTCCTGCCGACCTGCAGAGTCAGCCCATACAACATAACCTTTTTCCAGATATATCAACTGAGCAGCCAGTCCGACATCTATTGTGATTTTAAAAGCATCGACAGTGCCAACGCCCTGTTTATCACGCAAAATATTAAATGCTGTGAGATCCGCTATAAAAATCATATCTACCCCATAATCCATTTGTATTCTGAACAATTCATCCTGAGTCAACCGACGGGGTGAGATTTCTTTTACGCGAACAACTTCTTTAAACATGCCACTGCTTTTCAATTCAAGATAAATTGAATCTGAAACAGCATCTGTTATAGGTTCTTTGAAAAAATTATCAGTATTGTAAAAGGGCATTATCCTTTTATCACGTACTGTTAACACTGCAACTTTCAAAGGGTATTTTTGACGCATAGAGGTCTGATAGCCCGGCTGATAAAAAAGACTCGGACGGCGGGACTCTTTTCCCGGCTTAGGTTTTGAAGCACTGCATCCTGTCAACGGAAGTATTAAAACCGCTGTAAGGATCAGTCCCAACAGTTTTCTTTTCATTCTAATCTCCTTCAGTTTTTTGTTTATGATTATTTAATTTTTATTCTTTTATTTCCAGCTTCCACGCGATGGTTTAAGTCCCATCTTTTTCAATTTATTTTTGATACTATTCATTTTAGCTGTTCCCTGCTTGTATGTGTCCTCATCAATAACCTTGCCATCGACGAGCACAACTCTTTCACTGCTATATTTTGCATCTGCAAGCCCATCCTTTTGCAATTTATTTGCTCGTGAGTGGCTTGCAACAGAAGATGACATTAAATAAACTTTTAATCCCTTAAAAGATTTCTGGATTTTATACTGTCCATAAGAATAACCGACAAGGACATCAAAATAACCTAGCGTATCTCCTGGAAGAACAGGTATGCCATCAGCTCTTTTCATTTGTTTTTTTGCAATGATTGTATAATGACGCAGAGTCGTTTTTGTAACCTTTTTTTGAGTAGAAGACTTTCCAAACGATTGGTTAGAGAAAGGAAGCGGTGTCTTTGGCCTTTTAGTCACCCGGGTTCCTGAACCAGACCCATAGGATGATTTATTTGTTTGCTTTGGAAGCATTCTTTTTGGAATAGTCTTACCTTGCGCTGAATATGCCGTATGTCCGTAGGGATCACCATATTTATCCGTAAAGGCTTTTCTTGTTTTAGTTTGAGCATCAATTGTATCGTCTACAAGGTTTTTCATTTGCCGGTTTTGCGCATCGATCTGTGCGTTTGTCTGAGCATCAAATGCCTGTGCTTGCTGATGGGCCTGCTGAAGTCCTGCAGTGAGAGTACTCAAACCAGCTGCTAATGCTTGCATATCCTGTCGTTTTTTTCTAACCATTTGCTGTGCTTCAGATGAAATTGCATTATCAGAGCTGGCACCGGCTGCATATTTTTCACTCTCTATAGCATGCCTTGTTTCAGCGATTTTATCAGGATCGACATCTTCAAAAAATATCCCACCTTCATCAGATGGTTCTTTTTCATTCCGGTTTTCAGGTTTAGTACTATTCATATCATTTGTTTGAGTGTTCTCTGAGTCAGTCTCTGCAACATCATTTTTTTTATGTCTTTCAGCCCAGTCCTTTTCAAATTTTACTGTATTTTCACCTCTGATTACAGAACGTTTATCAGAAATTTTATTTCCAAAATCATTTGTCATCCAATACATATCGTCCATTGCTGAATCTTTAGAAGCATATTTTTCAGTATAGGTTGTCAGGATGTCGTTAAGCCTATCGGCCTCATTTAAGCTTTTCAAATCGCCCTTCGCAATCAGCGTTTTAATCTTTGTTAATTTTTTCCGGGCAAGAACAAAAGGAGTATTTTCAGCTACCATTTCACTATCAACCCTGTTCGCTTCAGCTTTCTCCCACTTACGGCCTTCTTTAACAGCTTCTTTATAATATTCTGTCGATTTATTTGTAAGGTAGGTAAGCATTACGGTCTGAGGACCAGTTAGCTTAAGACCTGCCGAAGCTATATCTAAAAGAACGCCGCCTGTTGTCGTTACAAGCTCTACTTTCCAAAGCTCTTTCATTTCATAGTCATCAATTAAGCCTTTTGCTCGTTGATTTTGAAGATCAGCATATGAGAGTACTACCTTTCCAACACTAAAAAAAGTACCCATACTTTTACCCAGTTTTTCGGCACCAGGTTTAGGTATTTTAACCTTTTTGTAAAAACCACCGGATAGATCTGGAAGCATTTTCGGCGTCGTCTGATTTTCAACGGCTGAGGTCAACAGCCCAACATATGAGTCTAATACTGTTGACTTAAGAGCATTATTGTTGAGATTTTTCATTGTTTTTAAGTGCTCTTTCCTAGAGTACGAGTCATTTGTCTGCGCCTTATTACGTGTCGGGAATCTTATCAAACCAAGAGGGTCATTATAATCAATCGGGCTGTTTTTTACATAAAGATATGGATTTGTACTTAAAGAATCTTCAAGTGAACCTTTATCAGGATCAGGCGCTAAAAACCTTCCTGTCACAGGATCATAGAATCTTGCCCTCATATAATACAAATCAAATAAAGGTTCATATCTATGGGCACCAAAGAGTAAAGGTGGTTTAAATTTTCCTTTTGCTGCAGTTAATTTACCAAAAGGCGAATACGAGAATGTTGAAACAATTTTTCCATCCGTATCTGTTATAAGAACAACATTTCCTCTCATATCACTATGGATATAGTAGTATTTTTCAACAATTTCCAATTCATCATCGATTTTCACGGTCTCAAGTCTGCTCATGGCAAGAATTTCACCGACTGAATCCCCCGGAAGATATCGACGTACAATTGACTCTTCACTATCTTCCGGTGAATATTTTTCGAGTTCAATGACAGGGTTTAAACCATCGTAAACAATCCATGTCGTTTTTGTTCCAACAGTTCTCGACAGCATCAGCCTGTTGTCAGCGTACCGGTAGCTTACTTTTTTATTATCAGATGAACTTATTTCATCCAGTTCACCTGATATATTGTATTTAAATCTCAGTGATTTCTTTTTACGGTTAACGCCAGCAAGATTTCCACGAACATCATATTTATAACTGCCATCTCCGGTCTTTTTTATTTGACCTGATTTGTTAAACGCTGCTTTCGTTGCTTTATTTCCAATTTGAAAAAAACTTCTGTTTCCCCATTTATCATACTCGTACCTGATCTGTTTACCTGAAGTTTCAGCTTTAAGAAGCTGCCCACGATTATCATAATCAAATAAAGACTCGTTCCCATTTGTTTTTAAACTAACACTCCTATTAAGTTTGTCGGTTGTTACAACTTCCGAAAAAAGAACTTTAGACCATTTTAGGATTTGATGAGTAACCTGATTACCTTTTACCTGAAAAGTCTCTTTCAGATTTCCCGGATACTTAATTTCAGAAACCAGACCTGTCTTTGAATATTTGTATTCTATACGACCAAATAACTCGGAATCGATATGAAGCAAACGGCCTCGAATATCGTAATCGTATACGGCATCATGCCCATTTGTGATAACTGTTTTCTGTAGGCCGCCATCTTTTTTATCATTATATTTATATTTAACTTTTGTTTTGGAGTAATTCTCAAAAAGACTATCATCATCAGGTTCATAAACACTTGAAAGAATTTTGCCCTTATCATCGTAGTCTATTTCACGCATAATGCCTTTGTGTTTAATTAAAATCGGGTAACCCGCTCTATTTCGTTCAAATGACGTTTCAGTACCATCAGGATATGATATGGCCTGTAATCTGTTGGCACTGTCATAGTTGTATTGAATAGAACCATCTTTGTACGTTTTTGATTTTAACTGTCCTCCGGGGAAATAATTAAATTTCTCTATAAACTTTCCAGGACCGGTTATTTTGCTGATTTGACCATTAAGGTTCTGTTTAATTTTTTGAATACCATCTCCCGGGAATCTTATCATGGAGATATTACCCATAGCATCATATGTAAATTCAGTTAATCCATCATCAGATTTAATTACCTTTCCAGACTGGCTGAAATTGTTAGTAGACACCTGACGTTTTGAAATTTGCTGCTGTCTTTTTTTCAGTTTGGAGAATTTAAACAGTTTTTTCCCGGTTTGCATATGAACAGGCGTGCCGTTTTTATTGTATTTAATTTTAACTTTTGTATTTTTGTCACCATCAATTTCCGATGGCAGCCAGCTTTTACCATATTTAATTTTGAGGTTTGAACCATCAAACTCTGACATGGAAGTGACTCTACCAAAGTCATCATATTCAAAGTCTTTTTCGCCCTCAAAATCGTTTGAATGATTGATAAGGTTGTTCCTGTCATCATAAGTAAACTCAAGAATATTTCCATCCGGCTGTTTAACTTTTGAGGGCATGCTACTTTTATTTTTATAAGAAATTTTTGTAATCTGCTTTTCGGGTGCAAGAATTTCTGTTAAACGCCCCTTTTTATCATATTTGTATTGTGTAATGTTACCATTGGGATCTGTCGTTGAAATCAGCTTAGACGATTCAGGTGAAAATTCACTGATAGTCTTTCCACCTTCCGGATCAATGGAAACAACCTTTAGGCCATCTTTAAAGTACCTTGTCGTTGATTTACCACCATCTGGAGCAATAGTAGTAAATTCTCTTAATTTGTCAGTTTCATTATATCTATATAAAATGACATATTTTGACGGCTCACTTATTGAGCATACCCTATCAGAATTATCATATTCAAAATGCCATGTATGACCCGATCGGTCTGTGGCTGACTCAAGCAGTCCTTTCGGGTTATAGGTATACGATTCAATTTTAATACCATTTTTTTTCACAGTATGAAGTCTGCTGTCTTTATAAAAACCGTACTCTACAACTTCACCAAAATTATTTTTTACTTTTGAGATAAGCGCTCTGTCATCATATGAAAAACTGATAAAGGTGTTAAAGAGTCCTGCAACGGTCTTTAGAAAGCCTTTTTGGTATACGAACTCAACCTTTCGAGCCTTACTATCAATAAGTTTTTTTAACTTTCCCTTTTCATCAAAGTACAATTTCTGGTTTGTGCCTATTTCCACTACTACTTTATGGCTAACCAGATGTGCTTTTGATTTTCCATCAGTACTGATATATTCAGACTTTTTATTTTTTTTATCTGTTTTATTTGGTTTTTTAAAATAGGTGACGGCATCTCCTGGACCAAACAAAACAATATCATTTTTATGTTCCCTTACTTTTACTTCATAGTGGTAGGTATGGCTCCAGCCCGGACCAAACTTTTCACCTATAAATGAATCAGATCTATAGATTCGTTTCATTTCGACAGGTTGTTGATTCCCATCAAAATAGATATCAACTTGTTCTATCTTGAGTGTGCCGGAAAAAGGAGATACCTCTATATTGAAAGCATTTGCAGAATTTAAACCACTGAAGATAAACAGTGACAGGATACAGCAGAAATTGAATACAACTCTTTTGAGCATTTTCCCTCCCCCTCAAAAAGCAAAATAGCTATCGATTTATATTTAATTTTTTTTACAGGTAACATCGATAATAAAACATGAAGACCCGCTTATTTAAAACAAAAACTACGTTTGGAATTTAGTATGATAAGGACAAGTATACAAGAATTTATTTATTTTTCCAACTTTCCATTCATTTTTTTCATTGTTGCGATATATAGATTTTCTACTTTTTTTCTCGCCCAGGGCGTTTTTCTTAAAAATTTCAGACTCGATTTGATTGAAGGATCATAATTAAAACATCTTATATCAATACGTAAACCCAAATCATCCCAGCCATAATAATCGACAAGAACTGTTAAGATTGTTTCTAACGTAACTCCATGGAGAGGGTCCTTCGAATTATGGTTGTTCATAAAAATTCCTTATAATCAGTTTTATTTTCTTATTCAATTCCTAAACTCTTTTTCTCAATACGACCAAGAACAGGTGAAACAAGACTGCCAATATAAAGATACTCTTTTGTTTCTGTGACACTTGTATTTAATGGATAACTACCAGCCGGATCCTGAAGGTCATGGAGGATTTTTCCATTTCCATCTATGGCAATTATATGACCATAAAAAACAGCTTTGGGTTTTAGAAACTTTGGAAGTCGCTGAATCATACGCCTCAAGAAAGGTTTGTTAGAAACACTATCAACAAGTTTGTTTCGAGGTGCCACAAAAGCGACCCAGAATCTATTATTATAACCTGTTGAAATATTATCAGGAAAAGCGGGTAGTTCATCTATCAGGATTTCATGTTTTCCTTTATCCGGGCCGGTGAGCCAATACCGTATAACACGATATGTTCCTGTATCATTAATCAGAACATATGACTGATCATGGCTGACAGCAACACCATTGGCAAAATTTAAACCATCGACAAGTGTTTTGGCTGTGCCGGTTAATGGGTCATAGACGAGAAGCCTTCCATGCCCCCCATGCTCCATAAGCTCAAGTATACTCGCCTCATAAGCTCCGCCATACTCTTTTGCTCCAAATTTTGTAGAAGCATCTGAAAAATAAATTTTTCCGTCAGCAGCCACATCAACATCATCAGCGTATCGTATCGGAATATTATCGGCCATCGTTGCAAGAGTGTTTATAGATCCGTCTTTGTCAATCGATAATAGTCCAATAAATGCATCAGCAACAATCAGGTTACCAGAATGATCAAAATCTATTCCAAGTGGCCTGCCCCCTGTATTCACCCAATTGACAGGATTGGAGCCATCAGCGTCTAATCGAACTATATTACCCTCATGTGTCGCTGCATATATCCGTCCATCAGAATCAATCGCAACATCTTCAGGCCCATGACTGTTGCCAATGGGAATTGTATGAATATTTTTAAGTCGGTTATTTGTCTTAAACACCCCGGTATAACCCCGATTCTCCGGTGCATTCCAGGCCACAGGGTCTATTTCGACAGGCCAAAAAAGAGAATAAATAATAAACAGGCTGAGTAAAAAGACCGCTGGTATCATCATTTTTCGAAACATAACCCTCCTGCTGGATAGTGTATTGAGTGTTTATAGATAAGGATTAAAAGCAGAAACTATCAATTGTACTGTACATTTGTCAATTAATAATGATGGCGTCGTAAAAAGTCCCGCCTACTGCTACATTTATAATACCTGAAATTATCCCTAACGACTATTTACTTGACAATTTATTTTGTTTCCAATAAATGATGCGTTTTTATTTGAGTATCTATTATCGGGAGAACAAACCATGTCCGTTTATTTCGGATTAGACTTCGGGACATCGAATTCTGCACTATCAGTAAACATCAATGGGAAAGTTTCACTTCTTGATATAGATCCACATAACACTTCAGGTTCGACGTTAAAATCAATACTCTATTTCGATGATTATGATAAAAATATCTATTCCGGTGAGCTGGCGGTTACCAAATATATCGATAATGATGCTGATGGCCGCTATATGCAGTCGATTAAAAGCTTTCTTCCTGAGCAGAGTTTTACAGGAACTGAAATCCACAGAAAGTTTTATCAGATAGAAGACCTTGTTGCCCTTGTTTTAAAAAAAATAAAAACTGTCGGAGAAAAACAAATCAACATGAAGGTTGATGATGTTGTTCTTGGCAGACCTGTCATTTTTCATGACAATCCTGAAAAAGATAAACTGGCTGAAGAAAGACTTATTGCGGCCGCTAAAAAAGCAGGGTTTAAAAATATCCGACTTGTTATGGAGCCAATAGCGGCAGCTTTGAGTTATGAAAAATCGCTTACCGATGGAGAGGAGAAAAAAATTATTGTTGGTGATTTTGGCGGCGGAACATCTGATTTCACTGTAATGAATATAAAGAAAAACAACACTTCAGAATCAAACAGACTAAACGATATACTCGCCGTCGCCGGTATCCCGATAGGTGGTAACACCTTTGATTCACAAATCATGTGGGAAAAACTTTCTGTATATTACGGCAAAGGGTTACTGGTAAAAGGCTATATGAGTGAAAATCAGTTTGAAATACCGGGCACAATTTTATCAAAATTAAAACGCTGGCATCTCATTCCTCAACTTCGTGCATACAGGATTCAGGAAACGATCAAGGAATTAAAATACAGATCAAACAACCACCCATACATAGAGAATCTTTCAAATCTGATTGAGGACAACTATGGGTATATGCTTTTCAGAATCATTGAAAAAGCAAAGTGTGAACTTTCTTCATCTCAAACAGCAAATATTGACTTATCAGAATATGTCAAAAGGGAAACAACGCTGACCAGATCTGAATTTGAAGAAACAATTAAAAACGAAGTAGAAAAAATTAACTCGTGTGTTGAAGACACTCTTTTAAAAGCAAGTGTAGCAGCCAGTGAAATTGATACAGTTTTCTTAACGGGTGGGTCCTCTTTTATACCTTGTATTAAAGAATTATTTCAGGTCAGATTCGGTGAACAAAAGGTTAAACACAGCGACGCCTTTACAAGCGTCGCATTCGGATTAGGTCTTTCAAGCCTATCTCTGTAGAACTACCCCGTCTACTTATCAAATTCTTTCTTCAACAGCTCATTGTCTTTGAACATAATATTTTCAAGTGACTTCCTGTGCTGTTCAAATTCTTCACTTGTTTCACTTTGTTTAAATACAATTTTCTCTCCAAACCTTAAAATCACCTTAGAAAAAGGCTTGGGTAAAAGAAATTTATCCCAGCTTCTTGCATACCATGCTCTGTCTGCTGTTGTATAAAAGGGAACAATTACAGATTCAGTTGCATGTGCCAATCTTATTGCCCCTGGTTTTACAACACCAAAAGGCCCACGTGGTCCGTCAATAATATGTGCTGCCAGTCTGTACTGTCCAAGATGTTCTATCATTCCTCTAAGAGCTTCAAGACCACCTTTTGATGATGATCCCCTGACCGTTGTCCACCCTGTTCTGTTTGCAACAGCTGAAATCAACTCTCCATCTTTACTTTGGCTGATCATAAGCCCTGGTTTAAATTTTTTATAACTTTGAAAATATCTTATCGCTGGGAAGAACTGTTGATGGTGGGTACACAGAAGAATACTTCCGTTTTCATTTAAATATTCATCAAGCCAGGCTTTTTCATTTTGAACTTCAAACCTGTAGGTTAAAGAGTAAAGCCTTATAAGTTTATACAACAACCATTGAGTTACTTTTGAAGAGAATATCCTGTTAACTTTGATAGCCATAACCGCCTTCTTATTTTTAATTGTTGAATTCAATAACGATAGAAAACATCATTTTCAATTATTATATTTATTGTAAAATTTCAATGACTGATTATCGTAGATACGTTGGAAGTGAGCTAAATGCAGGTAATTTATTTCATATTTTTCAACATCTGACTCGACTTAAAAACTTTTTTTTCTTTGCCTACAGCTACAACTGGGAGGCATTTTTCACAAAAAGCTTCTAATTTCTTTCCCCGCCCTCGTTGAATAACATAGACAACTCTTGGGGAGCCACATTTACAAACGTTTTTTTTTTGCATAAATATCTCTTACACAAATGATATAAACAAGTCAAACATTTTACCCGGATTATTAATCCGGTAAATATCTTTCCCCTTGACACTGTTTATTTGTTTTTTTATTAATTGTGGGTATTTAGTAATATATTTATGTTTTTAATTAGGAGTAATTTTTAATTTGGGAATGAATCGTTTTCTTTTTAGTATCACCCTGCCGACTATCGCAACATTTATAATATTCTCAACAATATTATTCTATTTCAATAAACACGAAAAATCCGGAATAAAACCCGCATCACAAATTGACAGCCAGTATTCATATACAGCTTCAGACAGTCAAATTCCGGATTTCAGTCAAATTACAAATATATCAAGGAAGAAAAAATTATTTTTTGACTTCATGAGACCAGCAGTCGAAGCAGAAAATGCTAAAATAATGTTTAAACGACGAAGATTGATAAAACTCTTTAACAAGAAATATTATAGTCGAAACAACATAGAAGAAATAAAAGAAATTGCAACAGAATATAAAATTTCTGATTTCGACATTACAAGTTCAAATATTAGAAAGAAACTCCTTTCACGCGTTGATATTATCCCTGTTCCCTTAGCTCTCGTTCAATCAGCGAATGAAACAGCATGGGGCACCTCAAGATTTGCCAGACTTGGCAATAATATGTTTGGTGAGTGGTCTTTTAAAAAGGGTGAGGGCATTGTACCTGAACGGCGTGATTCTGGTGCAACGCATGAAGTAGCAAAATTTCCTAACATAAATAAATCGATTTCAAGTTATATGCAAAACCTTAATACAGGTAAAAGTTATGCATCATTGAGGAAAATCCGTCAGGAAATGAGGTACGATAACAGAGAGCCGGAGGCTGTGACTTTAGCAAACGGCTTAACAAAATACTCTTCACTTGGCCAAAAATATGTTAGTATTATCAGTTCAATGCTGAAATCGAATAATCAATACTTGTAAAAGGAAAATATATTGAATTTACATAAACAGCCAATCATGCCGGAAGGTTTTAAATGCGGTAGTAAAAACTGCGGAATTAAAGATACCGGTAATGATTTATCGATATTTATATCTGAAAACATTGCCAATGCCGCTGGTGTTTTTACAAAAAACCTTTTTCCCGGGGCACCCGTCATACTTGGCAGAAAAATAATTAAACACGGAAAGCTGAGTGCAATCATAGTGAACAGTAAGGTCAGTAATGTCGGAACCGGTGAGCCGGGTATTCAAAATGCTCAGCGAATGGCTGATGCTGCCAGACATGAATTCGGCTATGGTGAAAATCAGGTGCTCATGAGTTCAACCGGTGTCATAGCAAAACCGCTTCCGATAGAACTTATTGAAAACGGGATCAAAGGAATTAGTGACGTTCTTACTGATAACCCCTTAGCAGGTGCTGAAGGGATTATGACGACGGATACGTATCCTAAAGCATTATCCTTATCAGTTGGAGAAAGCACAATAACAATCGTCGGAAAAGGTTCGGGCATGATCGAGCCAAACATGGCGACGATGCTTGTTTATATTTTCACTGATGCCGATATTGACTCAAATACACTTGATGCTCTCCTTCGCAATGCCGTTAACGATTCCTTTAATATGCTGTCTGTCGATACAGATACAAGCACATCTGACACCTGTATAATAATGGCAAATGGCAAGAAAGGTAAGGTTGATACGGATAAATTTGAAAAAGCACTCAAGTTTGGATGTATAGAAATGACTAAACTCCTTGCACGTGATGGTGAAGGAGCAACAAAGTTAATAACAGCTGAAGTAAATAATGCCTACTCAGATGAAGAAGCCCGTTTCATAGCTAAAGCAATGGTAAATTCACCTCTCATTAAAACTATGGCGTACGGAGCAGATCCGAATATTGGCAGAGTACTCATGGCTGTTGGCAAGTGTTTTGATAAAACAGTCGAGCCCGACAAAATAGAAGTGACTATAAACGACACTCTTGTCTATAAAGATCTTACCCGGGTTGATTTTGATGAAAATAAAGTAAGAAAACTTTTAAGTGGTGAATCAGTTCACATTCTTGTTAATTTAAACATCGGATCAAATCATGCCACTGCCTTTGGATGCGATCTAACAGAAGGCTATATTAAGGAAAATGCAGCTTATTATTCGTCATAAAAAACGAAATAAAGCACTTTTTCAATATGGACACTTCACAAGGTGAAATATGTTTCTTCCAACAACTAAAAAAGAAATGGATCACCTTGGCTGGGATCGGCCGGATGTTATTCTCATAACAGGTGACAGCTATATTGACAGCCCCTTCATCGGTGTCGCAGTTATAGGAAAGGTGCTTTCAAATGCCGGGTTCAGAACTGCTATCATTGCCCAACCTGATGTAAACTCAGACTCTGATATTAAAAGGCTTGGTGAGCCCAGTTTATTCTGGGGCGTTTCCGGTGGCTGCGTTGACTCACTTGTTGCAAATTATACCGCATCAAAAAAACGAAGAAAAAAAGATGATTACACACCGGGCGGTATTAATAACAAGAGACCTGACAGAGCTGTTATAAAATATTCAAATCTGATCCGACAATATTTTAAAAACACTGTCCCGATTGTTCTCGGTGGTATTGAAGCAAGCCTTCGAAGAGTCTGCCATTACGATTATTGGTCCAATAAAATAAGAAAATCGATTCTCTTCGACGCCAAGGCAGATTACCTGATCTATGGTATGGGTGAAAAAACAGTCCGCCAACTTGCAAACAACCTTAAAAACAATAAATCCCCTGATAACATAAAAGGTCTTTGTTATATCTCCAAACAGCCAAAGGAGGGTTACATTGAGCTACCCTCTTTTGATGTAGTTAAAAACAAGCAGCAACGTTTCTCGGATATGTTCGACCTTTTTTATAATAATAACGACCCGATAACTGCAACAGGACTTTACCAGAGGCATGATTCAAGGTACCTTGTTCAAAATCCACCCGAAGATTATCTTAACCAGAAAGAGCTGGATGAGGTTTTCAGTTATGACTATGAAAGAGATCTCCATCCTTTTTATAAAACAGAAGGCTCCGTCAAAGCACTCGATACTATAAAATTTTCGATAACAACACATCAGGGTTGCTATGGGGAGTGTAATTTTTGTGCAATAGCTGTACATCAGGGCCGGACAGTAAGGTGGAGAAGTGAGACATCAATAATTAAAGAGGCAGATCAGATATCTCAGCACCCGGCTTTCAAGGGAACTATTACAGATGCTGGTGGGCCAACAGCGAACATGTACGGGTATGAATGTGCGAAAAAACTAAAAAAAGGAAGCTGTGCAGATAAGCGATGTCTCTATCCTGAAGTTTGTAAAAGCCTGTCGCCAGATCATTCAAAACTGACAAGTCTGTTAAAAAAATTAAAACAGATTAAAGGTGTGAAACATTTGTTTACGGCATCAGGTGTCCGGTATGATTTAATTCTTGGTGACAAGCAAAGCGGCAATCAATATCTACAACAACTTGTAAACCATCATATTTCCGGTCAGATGAAAATAGCACCTGAACACACCGAAGACAACATTCTTCAATTGATGGGTAAACCCGGTAAAAAACAGCTTTTGGATTTTAAAAAACAATTTGATTATTTAACGGGGAAATCAGGAAAAAAGCAGTTTTTAACTTACTATATAATTGCAGGGCATCCAGGCTGTAGAGAAAGTGACATGAAGGAAGTAAAAAAATTCTGCCATGAAAAATTAAAAACAAACCCTGAACAGGTCCAGATATTCACCCCGTCACCGTCGACATACTCTTCTTTAATGTATTATACTGGTAAAAATCCAAGGGGCGGCAACAGGATTTTTGTGGAAAAAAACATCAAAAACTGTGAAAGGCAAAAAAGTATCGTGACCCGAAAACATAAAAAGTAAAAATTTTTTTAAACATATTTACTTTAGTTTTTGGTTTTTTTCACAGCCTCTTCTTTTCTCTTTTTCAAAGCAAGGAAATACTCTTTAGACCCGACTCTGACACCATCTTTTCGTTTTGATCGATAGTCCGAATTAGCTGTGATAAAACACTTTTTACAGGCTGCTCTTAATCCATTCTGGCCACCAACCTGCGGGTAAAAATCACTTATATCTTTTTCGGTATTACATCTCGAGCATATCTTCGTATTTTGTTTTAACATCTTTATAACTACATCCTATTTAAATCTTAAGATCGATCTATATACTAGAAAACAATTCTTATGTACAGAAAAAACATTCACAATAACCCTGATTAAAAAATATCGGATATTATAGTAATTGATTCCCAGGCAAAAATTACTTTGAAAAAAAAAGAGTAAGTTGTAAAAAAAACTGTATCATTATAAAATAAACAAACAACAATCTTGAATTGGTTGACTTTTTTAAAGCTTAATACTATTTTATTCAATTACTATAAACAATGCATACCAAATATAAATACAGAGCTTCTACGTTCTGATAACGAGTGATTTTTAAACAATTAGTGAGGAGTGTTACAACAGGATGAAATTATCAATCCGCCTTGTGATTATAGCCGGTTTTTTGGGGCTGATCTGGGGAACTCAGTTAATCACAACCACATCGTCATATATTTCTTCAGAACGTGTTTTGTTAAACCATGCAAAAAATATCATGGCAAATATTACTGATTTAACGATGGAGCAATCTCAAAATCATTTATCACTCGCACAGGGAGCGACCCATCTTACGAAAAGGTTAATTTCAAGTAACGTTGTCAGTAACGAATTTAGTCAGCTCTCAGTTTTAGAAAAGTATTTTCTCGACCAGCTTGCAATATACCCTCATTTTGCCGGAATATATTATGGTACTCCAACCGGTGATTTCTTTTACGTCAGCAGATCAGACACAAAAATTCAGAATGGAATTAGAACTAAAACAATTCAGACAATTGATGGTAAAAAAGTTGTCTCTCTCAAATGGCGTGATGAAAATCTGAATGAACTATCACAGGAACTCACCCCGTCTGATAATTACGACCCCCGTCTGAGGCCCTGGTACATCAAAGCAACTAAAAAAAAAGGGATAGCGTGGACGGACCCATATATTTTTTTTACTTCAAAAAAACCTGGAATTACTATCGCAGGTCCGGTTAATTCCAAAACCGGAAAAATTCTAGGCATCGTCGGTGTTGATATAGATATTGAACAACTTTCAATTTTTATCAGTAAACTTAAAGTCGGTACAAATGGTAAAGCCTTTATGTTGAATAATAACGGAGATGTGGTTGCATTCCATGATATCGAAAAAATAAAACAAAATTCTGCCAACTCAAACACCAAGTTAGTTAAAATCACCAAAATTGATGACATAATAACGCAGAAAGCTTTTAATTCTATCGACTGGGATTACTCAAAGGAAAACAGAATCATACTTAACGAACCCCGTTTTGCAACCTTTCGGCACAATGATAAACAATACCACGCTATGTTCAGTCCTTTTACAAAAAAACAATGGCCATGGATCATTGGGGTTTATATTCCGGAAGATGATTATATTGGCAGTCTTAAAAACAATAGAAAAATAAACTTTTTATTTACAATAATCATTTCTATCTTTGCTACTATCATTGCCCTCCTTCTATCACAGAGCCTTTTAAAACCGCTGGATAATCTAAAAAAAGAAATCAAAGCAATTGGTGATTTTGATATGCTGACTCATTTTGATACAAATTCAAGATACACTGAGATCCAATACATGTCTGACGAAATAAACAGAATGAAAAACAGGTTGAATAAACATGAGAATGAAAAATCGAGGTTGGAAAATCAGTTAATACGTTCAGAAAGACTTGCAGCAACTGGCCAGTTGGCAGATGCAATAGCCCATGAAATCAGCGCTCCATTAAAAGCAATGGGAATGCTTCTGAAAAACCTTGAAACAAAATATGCTCACGATAAAAATCTTCAAGAAGACCTTGAAACTGCCAATCGTGGATTTAAAAGAATAGAACAGCGTGTAAATTCTTTTCAGGATTTCAATAAACCCCACATGTCTAAAAAAGTCCCATCAGATATAAATGAAATCATTGAATCAACAGTCAATCTAATGAGAATGAATTTTTCTAAAAATTTAATTAAAGTAAACCTTGATTTCGAACCAGGCCTGCCCAAAATAAACATCGCATTCCAGCATTTTACGCAAATATTTTTTAATATTATTAATAATTCAATAGAAGCCATCTCAAATGCTTCGAGAATTGATATTAACACACTGGATGAAAATGACAGACTGCCGCATATTGGAACCATAAATATTAGAACGAGTTTCAACCGTGATAAAATTATAATGTGCATCACAGACACAGGGCCGGGTATTGAACTCGATGTATTGCCTCTTGTCTTTGACCTGTTTTCAACAAAACGGAAAACAATCGATATGGGTATCGGACTTTCCATCTGTAAAGGACTTATGAAAGAATATCATGGAAATATAACAGCTGATAATCTGAGTAACGGGGGAGCCGAAATAATACTGACCCTTCCGGTTAATTAAATCACAATATTTATTTATATCAGTTCAGTCCCATATCAACTATTGCATTATAGTATCTTAAAAGCTATAATGTTGATGTATTTTACCCAACTTAAAAAAATCACTTAATTTTTATACAATTCACGATCTCAATCGTTAATAGGAGGTTGTAATGAGTACCCTTTGCAGCAATTATTCAACCCTGATAGAAAATATGGGGGTTCCAGATCTTCAAATACCTTTAACCGCTGTAAAATTTTACAGAGGTGAAGATGAAATACCAACTATAGTTAAAAAGTATGCTCCTGACAACATATCATTAACAAGTTGTCAGGCCTCAAAGCAGGCTGCTTTAGGTGACCCTGTGTGTTTAACCCGTCAAAACATAGGCTGTATCGCCGCCGCGATATCGTTTGGAATAGTCGATCAATTTGACGAAGCCCCTCTGGAAGGACCAAGGGTATACACAGACATAATGAAAAACCAGTCTAATCAGAAAAAAGAGTTTTCGCCGCCATCACCAAAAGATTTCACAGACGGTATTGTTTATGCCTGTCAAGGTTCCGGCCATAAAGAATTTGCCCTTTTTGGCCCGGATGACTCTGGGCGTTATAACTCTGCAGAAACTGCAAAACGTGCCATTGCGGATATGCCTGCTATTCAGCCAGCTGATACTAATGCTGTTTTTTTCTTTCCATATGATTTTAAAGAAATTGAAATTATTCCTGATGTCGTAGTTCTAAGTACAAGACCCGTTGAGCTTGCACGTATCATACAGGCGTATCAGTATAATACAGGCAAAAGGGTTACGGGCAGTATGGGGGCTGTGAGAGTTGTTAATTCAGATTTAATCGTCAGACCCTACCTGACACAGGAAATAAATATTTCCACTTATTGTGTCGGTGCCAGATTAATTGGACAATATGAAGGTAACAGACTTGGAATAGGTCTACCCTGGCAGGATTTCTTAACAACCTCAAAAGGTATGAAAGATTCAAGAACCGGTTTCCCTTTTCACCTGTATCCTGATGCTGATAACACTTGATGGCGTCGTAAAAAGTACCATCTACTGCGCTTTAGTGTTCAATCAGACTTTT
>JQIA01000349.1_pt1 | contig 22776 bp, 18 predicted proteins | sample 811431 | NCBI WGS metagenome assembly JQIA01 (sample SAMN02998118, study PRJNA258478) | marine sediment metagenome | biome: marine; feature: seafloor; material: sediment; isolation source: oil-polluted sediment collected from 3 locations (0.5 km, 0.7 km and 0.9 km)... | place: USA: Gulf of Mexico ...
TGGTTTGCCAGCACCAACTAATTTAGTTGTCCCGCCTCATACTTATATCAATGATAGCCGTATTTTAATCGGTATTGATCAAGAAGGAGCTGCTTAATGGCTAAAATATTAAATACAAGTTTAGAATGGGTGGATGCACGTTTCCCATTAACGAAGATGTGGAATGAGCATCTAGGGAAATATTATGCTCCCAAGAATTTTAATTTTTGGTATTATTTCGGCTCATTAGCTTTAATGATGTTGGTGTTACAAATCATCACCGGAATTTTTTTAGCTACTAACTATAAACCAGATGCTCAAATGGCATTTGCTTCAGTAGAATACATCATGCGTGATGTTGATTACGGTTGGTTGATTCGCTATTTACATTCGACTGGTGCTTCCTTCTTCTTTATCGCTGTTTATCTACATATGTTCCGAGCCTTATTATATGGCTCATATAGAAAACCTCGTGAGTTGATTTGGATCATCGGTATGTTTATCTATGTGTGCCTAATGGCTGAGTCTTTCTTAGGTTATTTATTACCTTGGGGACAGATGTCTTATTGGGGTGCTCAAGTTATCATTTCCTTATTCGGAGCTATTCCAATAGTAGGTGAGGAGTTAGCAATTTGGGTACGGGGTGATTTTGTAATTGCTGACGCTACCTTAAATCGATTCTTTATTTATCATGTGGTAGCAGTGCCAATGGTTTTATTAGGTTTAGCAGTAGTACATATTATTGCTTTACATGAAGTAGGTTCTAATAATCCAGATGGTATCGAAATTAAGAAGAATAAAGACCCAGCAACTGGTATTCCATTAGATGGCATTCCTTTCCATCCTTACTATACAGTTAAAGATATAGTTGGCATTGTTGTATTCTTAATTCTTTTTTCTGCAGTAGTATTCTATGCACCAGAATTATATGGCTATTTCCTTGAAGCTAATAACTTCTTCCCAGCTGATTCTATGACAACTCCAGAACATATTGCCCCACTTTGGTATTTCACCCCATTTTATGCTATTTTGCGTGCGGTTCCAGATAAGTTAATGGGCGTTATAGCTATGGGTGGAGCGATTGTAATTTTATTTGCATTGCCATGGTTAGATCGTAGTCCAGTTAAATCTATCCGTTATAAAGGCCCAATATTTAAGTTTGCTTTATTCTTATTTGTAATAGCTTTCTTTGGTTTATGTTATTTAGGTATGCAAGCACCTACTGCAACTAAAACTTTATTAGCTCAAATATTTTCTGCTATTTATTTTGGATTTTTCTTGTTGATGCCATTCTATTCTAAGATAGATAAGACTAAACCAGTACCAGAAAGGTTAACATAATGAAAAAATTGATTACTACTTTAATTTTACTGTTGCCTAGTATTGGGTTTGCGTCTGGTGGTGTTGCATTACAACATGTTAACAATGATTTAACTGATAATGATTCTCTGAAAGCTGGAGCTCAGTTGTTTGTTGATTATTGTTCTGGCTGTCACTCAGCTGATTATGTACGTTATCAACGTGTTGGGAAAGATATTGGAATTTCCGATGAAGAGTTGCTGAAAGATTTTATGTTCAGTGCTGATAAAGTCGGAGAGACCATGAGCATTGCGATGGATAAAGCAGATTCTAAGAAATGGTTTGGAGTTATTCCTCCTGATTTGAGCGTAATTGCTCGATCTCGTGGAACAGATTGGTTATATACTTATCTGATGACTTTCTACTTAGATTCTTCCCGTCCATTCGGAGTAAACAATTTGGTATTTCCTGATGTTGGCATGCCGCATGTAATGTGGGATCGTCAAGGTTGGCAAGAACCAGTTTATGAAGAACATGATGGTCATAAAGTTATCACTTCTTTGAAGCTTATAGGACCAAAAGATAAAGCTGAACAATATGAGAAAGATGTAACTGATTTAGTTAATTTTCTTGAGTATATTGGTGAACCAGCTAAATTACAGCGTCTAGCTTTAGGTTGGAAAGTAATAGCTTTCTTACTTATATTCTTGATCTTCGCTATATTGTTGAAGAAGGAATATTGGAAAGATATTAAACATTAGGTTATTTGAAAATATCGGGTTATGCTTTGGCTGGCTCGATATTTATTGTTACCAGCTTATTTGAACAATTTTCAGTCAGTTATAATAGTTGAGCAAAGAATTTTGTAGTATTTAGCAATTTGCTAGTTTGCGAGATAAAGTTTTAAAGATGGATGTCATTAGCTATTCTGCACTGGAAAATTTACCAAAATCATTTAACTGTCTAAATTGGTTATTTTCTGAAGCCAAAGCCTAAAAAATATGAAAGATTTAGTATTAAACCTAAAAAATGTTGGTCTTATCAAAGAAGCTAGTATTAAAATAAATGGGTTAACTGTTATAGCTGGGGAAAATGATACTGGAAAAAGTACAGTTGGAAAAAGTTTATTTTTTATAAATCAAGGTAATGTTGTAAGGACATTAAGACTTTTTAACGATATTTTTTACTTTCAACCTCAAGATATAAAAATAACTTTCAATAAGAATAATGCTAATTTTAAAAGTATGGTTTTTTCCCTATCTGAGAAGAGAGCTTTTAAAACAGTTTTTATTGAAACCCCAATAATTGTTAATTTATTTCATCTATTTTCTCAATTAGATACTGTACAATCCCAAATGACATCAGAACTATTGAATAATCAAGATGATATAGAATATTTCATTATTGAATTAATAAAGAAATATAGTTTCAATTACCCTTATACATCAAAGGATTTATATAATAAATTTATTTTAAAATTAAAAAATGAAACTTCTTTGGATAAAGATAAATTTGTAGATGATTTAAAGGATATTATAGATGGAGAATTAATATATGTCCCTTTGAAAGGAATTGTTTTTAAGAGAGGTAATCAAGAGTTTGATATAAATTCAGTAGCAACTGGAATAAAAAATTTTGGTATTTTACAGCTTTTAATAAAAAATAATTATTTAACTAAAGATTCTATCTTAATAGTAGATGAGCCAGAAGTACACTTACATCCTAAATGGCAACTTGAATATGCAAAATTTATAGTTGAACTGGTGAAAAATGGAGTGAAGGTTTTGATAACTTCCCATAGTCCTTATATGATTGATGCTTTAAAATATTATTCGGATGAAAATAATATAAATAATACTTTTTATTTATCTGAAAAAAATAATAAAGAAGAATCAGTTATAACTGATGTGACAGAAGATTTATCTCCAATATTTATAAAATTAACAGAGCCATTAGAACGATTACATAAAATGAGGCTTGGTTTTAAAAATGATGATTGAAGAAATTAATAGTTTATTTGAAGAAAAATTTCTTTCTTATAAAGAAACTATTTCACAAATTTCTTTGGATAAAACTAACGGAGTTGTATTATGTAACTTTAAAAATAGTTTTTTTAATTTTGATAAAATTGCAAAAAAATATCATAAAAGTCTACCAACTGTAGACATGATTTTCTTCGATTTAGAAAAAAAATACATAATATTGGTTGAATTTAAAAATGCTCAAATAAAAAGCACTGAAAAACCAAAGATAAAACAAAAATTTTTAGACAGTTTCTCTCTTTTAAATCAAATACTAAATATAGATAAACAGATATTTTGGTCATTAAAAACTTATTTAATTTTTGTAACCAATAAAGAAAAAAATCAAGGACAGAATAATTATCGAAATTATCAGTCAAAAAACGACTCTTCTGCAATATTAAGCTATTTAAAAAATAATATTATACTTTATGATTTTGGAAAATATAAACCTTGGTATTTTGATGAAATAAAAACACCATTCTGTGATGAATTTAAAGAGCTGATGAAAAATGATTTCAACATAATATTAAAATAATAATGAATTAAAATACTACGATATTTATTGATTGTAATCAAATATCAAAAAAATTCTTAGAAAATCCAAATATTTAACATTTAACACAATTTTTTAACAGTCAACAATTGGATAGCTAACAACGTGATGACACTTTACTCAGATGGAACTTGCTTAGAAAGCCATTGCGTACGTTTAGTAATGGCAGAAAAAGGTATTCAGTTTGATCTACATGTTATCGACCCCCAAAATCCGCCAGATACTTTACAACCTCTTAAACCATACACTGATGGAATTATTTTCTCTGATAGAGAAGTAGTTTTGTATGAACCTCAAATCGTTATTGAATATTTAGATGAACGTTTCCCCCACCCACCATTAATGCCAGTTGATCCGGTTGCTAGAGCTAACAATCGTCTTTGTCGTTATCGTATTCAACGTGATTTATACGGACATACCAAAATATTGCAACAAGCCTCTAATAAAAAGAAATCAGCTACTGCTCGTCGTAAATTGCGAGAAAATTTGATTTCCTTAGCTCCAATTTTTAATCAGAGAAATTATTTCATGTCAGAAGATTATTCTCTAATGGATTGTTGTCTTATCCCATTATTATGGCGTTTACCACTATTCGAAATAGAATTACCTAAACAAGCCGGACCAGTTCTTAGCTATGCTAACCGTTTATTTAGCCGAGAATCATTTCAAAGTTGTCTGAGCAAAACAGAACGAGACATTCAAGTATGACTTCAATACAACCATATTTATTACGAGCTTTTCATGATTGGATAGTTGATAATGGCTTAACTCCTTATATGTTAGTTGATGCCAATTATGAAGATGTAGCAGTGCCAGAACAATATGTTGAGAATGGCCAGATTATTTTAAATCTTTCGCCAACTGCAGTACAAAATTTATTGTTGGATAATGATTGGGTAAGTTTTAGTGCTAGATTTTCTGGTCAGCCATTTTCAGTATATGTACCAATCAAAGCAGTATTGGGTGTTTATGCCAAAGAAAATGGTAAAGGTATGTTTTTTCAAGATGAAGATACTGAAAAATCAACAGTACTTGAACCAGAAAAGCCAGCTAAATCTAATTTTAAACTGGTGAAATAACTCTATTAACATAATCAGGCATTTCTAATATTTCTACAACAGCACCAAGCATTATTATAGTACCTTTTTGCCTATTATTACCACCATCAGAAAATTCAAATTGATAACTCCTTTGCCAACTCAATCGACCATTTTTATTACGTTTTACCCGTAATTTAGTTATGGTTATAGTATCATCCAACAACTGTAATTGTAGTTGCTTACATACTCGTTGTGCTACAATTTTGGTTGCTTCCCTGCATCGTAAGGTATCAAACCAAAACCAAACAATGCTTCCAAATAAAATAAGTAAAATTATAGAACTCATAATTAATGATTTAGTTTATACTTCTTAGATTAGCGTTTTAAATATACTTATATATATGTTTGCTAATTAAAATTTCAAATACATTCAATATGAACTTAAAAGAACATTCACCAGTTTTACCACTTTTATTAATCAGCCTAATTATGCTAATTACAACCCAAACAGTACAAGGAATAACTCAATATTCACCTGAATTACAACAATCTTTGCAAACCGCACTAGGTTCTAAAAGTTCTAATTATAAACCCAGAACTCAATATTTACTAGCAGATGGTAAACCACAATTTACTAATCGACTTATTTTAGAAAGTTCTCCTTATTTATTACAGCATGCACATAATCCAGTTAATTGGTATGCCTGGGGTGAAGAAGCTTTTGCTCAAGCTCGTAAAGAAAATAAACCAGTTTTTTTATCAATTGGTTACTCGACCTGTCATTGGTGTCATGTAATGGAACGAGAAAGCTTTGATAATATTAAAATTGCTAAGATAATGAATGAAAATTTTATTTGTATTAAAGTTGATCGAGAAAGACGACCAGAAGTTGATGAAGTTTATATGACAGCTTTAATGATGACAACAGGTCATGGTGGATGGCCAATGTCTAATTTTTTGACTACAGAAGGTAAACCATTTTTTGCTGGTACTTATTTTCCACCCAATGATTTTATCAGCATTCTCCAAGAAATAACTAAGCTTTGGCAAACTCAACAGCCTAAAATTATAGCTCAAGCTGATAATATTTTAAAAGCAGTTAAACAAGTTACTAATGCAAGTAGTAAAGCTCAACAATTAGGAGCAGATTCTATTCAAACAGCAATAGAAGCTATTTTAACCCGACATGATAGTTTTATTGGTGGATTTGGAACTGCTCCTAAATTTCCTCAAGAAAATTGGTTATTATTATTATTGGAAACTAGTTTGCGTAATGATAAACCAGAACCATTGTTAGCAGCTTTGAAAACTTTGAATGCAATGGCTCAAGGTGGTATTTATGATCAAATTAGCGGAGGTTTTCATCGTTATACAGTTGATGAACAATGGTTAGTTCCTCACTTTGAAAAAATGCTTTATAATCAAGCTCTATTAACTAGAGTATATCTATTAGGTCATAGACTTACTGGTAAATACACTGATATTATCATTCAGACTTTAGACTATATTTTACGAGAAATGACCTCCGCTCAAGGTGGTTTTTATTCAGCAACTGATGCTGATAGTGAAGAAAAAGAAGGTTGGTTTTTTATTTGGACTCCAGAACAAATCCATAAAACTTTGGATAAAGAGGAAGCAGAATTAGCCATTAAACTATACAGTATAACTAAGTCTGGGAATTTTGAAGGTAGAAATATTTTGCATTTGTCAATTTCTTTAGCAGAATACGCTGAACAACATAAAATTCCAATGGAACAGCTTTTAAGCAAAGTGAATACAATCCGTGATAAATTGCGCATCGAGAGAAATAAACGTGAACAACCAATGCGAGATGATAAAATTATTACTGCTTGGAATAGTATGATGATTACCGCTTTAGTGGAAGCTGCTGATATTTTAAAACAACCCAAATATTTAGCAGCCGCTATCAAAGCCACTGATTTTATTAATTTAAAACTCAACAAAAATAATAAGCTATGGAGAACTTATTTAGATGGCCAGACTTCCATTGTAGCTACTCAAGAAGATTATGCTTATTTTGCCGAGGCTTTAATAAATTTATACGATGTTACTGGACAAGCAAAATGGTTACAACAAGCTACTGATATAACTGATGATATGTTAAAGTTATTCTGGGACGATGCTAATGGTGGTTTTTTTATAAATGTTCCTGATGATAAACTATTGATGATTCGTCCTAAAAGTCCTAATGATGGTGCGATTCCTTCTGGTAACTCAGTTGCAGTTCGGGTTTTAGCTATGTTGGCAAAACGTACTGGAGCAGATATATATCGTGAACATGCCAATACAACAATTAATAGTTTTGCTAGTTCAATTGGTAATAATCCGGATAATTACGCTTATATGTTACTTGGAGTTGATGAACTGCTACATGGAGAAATGAAAAAACAGCAGTATGGTTCTAATGGTAATGTGAAGGCATCACTGCAATTGACCAATACAGAAGTTATGCTAACAATTAACATCAAACCAGGATGGCATATAAATGCTCATAAACCATTGCAAAGTAATTTAATTGCTACTGTGTTAACTATTGGAGAAAGTAAATGGCAATTAGAAGCAACAGAATATCCTGAGCCAAAATATCAGAGTTTACAATGGCAACAAGAAAAATTAGCTCTTTATGAAGGTGAAATCCAATTACATGGAAAATTAAAACTTTCTAATCTATCTCCAGATGATAATATCTTGCCAATAAAATTAAAATTTCAAGCTTGTAATGATAAAATATGTTTACCACCAGAAGAATTAATTTGGAGAGAGTTAATTCTTAATTAGTTAATAACTTTTAGGTAAATAATATGAAAGTAATTACTCTTGTTTTGCTAGCAACATTACAAATAAATGCTTGTGCTGAAGAACTACCATCTGAACGTCAAGCTGAAATATTATATTTATTAAAACATGATTGTGGAGCTTGTCATGGTATGACCTTGAAAGGAGGATTAGGGCCGTCTTTGCTTCCAGAAGTTTTAGCAACTAAACCTAAAGAACTGTTATTTATTACTATATTGGATGGTCGTACAGGAACAGCTATGCCACCTTGGCGAGATTTTTTGACTACAGAAGAAATTAATTGGTTATTAAAACAATTGTTAGAAGGAATTAAAACAGATTAAAATTTGATAACATATCCATCTCATCCTTAAGTTACATTGCCATTAAGTTAAAGGTAACCGGGAGTTGCCCATACATAACATAATTATTCGTAGGGGTAATCCATTGTGGTTACCCTATTTCCTCCTAAAAATATTAGTATATAACTTAACGCTAGTTAATTTCAACATACCATAATCAACTAATTATTCCAAAATTAAATTGCATAGTACTCCCTATTTTTATAGCTAAATAAACCATAACTAAAATTTAAAATGACTATTAATCGGCAAGATTTTGACAAATGTACTGTATCAGTTTTAAAATTATTATATGAAAAATTTCCTAATGAAGTTGATATAATGATAGAAGATTTAACTGAGGATGGTGAATTAAATGATAATTATTTTGCAACTATGCGTTTTTTACGACGAGAAAATCTACTATACTATCAAGAATTGGATTTTAGTAATTTTAAAAGAACTGTGTTGACAGCTAAAAGTTTGAGTATACTTGATACTATCCCAGATGATATTGACACAACTTTAGCTCAACAACTAATTAATCCAAATAAAATTGCAATTATTGTTAAAAATATAATAAAATTAGCGGCTTAAAATCATGCAAACTTATCAACAAGATTTTTTGAAATTTGCTATCCAACAGCAAGTATTACGTTTCGGTAGTTTTACTTTGAAATCTGGCCGAATCAGCCCGTATTTTTTTAATATTGGTTTATTTAATACTGGTGCTGCTTTATCTCAATTAGGGCGTTTTTATGCCCATGCCATTTGTGATAATAATATTGAGTTTGATATGTTGTTTGGTCCTGCTTACAAAGGTATCCCAATAGTTACTACTACTGCTATCTCTTTATCCGAGTATCATCAAATACACGTACCATATTGCTTTAATCGGAAAGAAGTCAAAGATCATGGTGAGGGTGGAATGGTTGTAGGTAGTCCTTTGAAAGGCAAGGTTTTACTGATTGATGATGTAATAAGTGCTGGGACTGCAATCAGAGAAGCCATTCAAATTATCACAGCCAATGGAGCTGAATTAGTTGGAATAGTGGTAGCTTTGAACCGACAAGAATGTGGTAAAACTAAGATATCAGCAATCCAAGAAATTGAACAAAATTATGGAATTAAAGTTACTAGTATTGTAAATTTAGATAATTTAATAACTTTTTTAGATCAGTATGATCCTGAAGTATTAGCAAAAATTAAAGAATACCGATTACAATATGGAGAATAACATACCATCCATTCAACCATTATCAGCTTTAATTGCTAATCAAATTGCTGCTGGTGAAGTAGTGGAACGTCCAGCTTCAGTAGTTAAAGAGCTATTAGAAAATAGTTTGGATGCTAATGCAAATAATATTGAAATTGAAATTGAACAAGGTGGAATTGCATTAATACGAGTGCGAGACAATGGTTTTGGGATTCGTCATACAGAATTATCTATTGCCTTAAATCGTCATTCTACCAGTAAAATCAGGAATTTAGAAGATTTAGAAACTATTTATAGCTTAGGTTTTCGTGGCGAAGCTTTGGCTAGTATAGCTTCTATTTCTAGGTTAGTATTAAGTTCTCATTTTCATGATGCGGAAAGAGCTTATTGTATTCGGTTACATAGCATAGATACTTCTTTGACTCCAGAACCAGTAGCTCATCCGATTGGAACGACTGTGGAAATTCGAGATTTATTTTACAATACTCCAGCTCGACGGAAATTCTTACGCACTGATAAAACTGAATTTAATCATATTAATGAAACTATTAAACGTTTAGCATTAAGTCGATTTGACGTTAGTTTTAAATTAACTCATAATCGTAAAACATTGATGACTCTTAAAAAAGCATCTACTGAAGCTGAACAGTTACAAAGAATAGCAATGTTATGTGGTCCAGATTTTATTGAGCATGTATTAAGAATTGATAAAGATGCTGGTGAAATAAAATTATCCGGTTGGATTGCTCTACCAACATACTCTCGCAGTCAACCAGATATGCAATATTTCTTTGTAAATGGTCGAATTGTAAAAGATAAATTAATTAATCATGCGATACGTCAAGCTTATGAAGATGTATTATATTCTGGTCGTCATTCTGGTTATGTATTATATTTAACAATTTCTCCTGGTGAAATAGATGTCAATGTGCATCCGACCAAAAATGAAGTACGGTTTGTACAAACTGGTTTAGTGCATGGTTTCTTAGTAGCAACTTTAGAAGATTATTTAGCCAAAACTTCGCCTAACGATCAAAATGAAGCATTACCACAAAGCTTTTCAACCGAACCAACTCGAACTCCAAATTATTCATTAAATTCTGTTCCATCTGTCTCAAAAATTAACGAAACTAACCAGATATATCAAGCTTTACAACCAGAGTTATCTTATAGTGAGGTTATTAATGAACCAATTCCACCATTAGGTTACGCACTTGCTCAACTGCATGGAATTTATATTTTAGCTGAAAATGAGAATGGTTTAATATTAGTCGATATGCACGCTGCTCATGAACGAATTACCTATGAAAAACTAAAACTTGCTTGGAAATTGCAGGAGGTAAACGCTCAAGTTTTATTAGTTCCAATTACGATTACAGTTAGTGAAAATGAAGCAGAACAAACAGAACAACATTTGGAATTATTTGAGAAATTAGGTTTTGAAATTAGTAGAACAGGGTTAGAAACACTAGCTATACGTCAAGTTCCTAGTTTATTAGCCGATACAGATATTGCCAAATTAATTCGTGATGTATTAGCAGATTTATCACAATTTGAAACTAGCTCTCGATTGCAAGAACATGAATTAGAAGTTTTAGCTACTTCAGCCTGTCACAATTCAGTCCGAGCTAATCGCCATTTAACAATCAATGAAATGAATAATTTATTGCGAGATATGGAAAAAACTGAACGTAGCAATCAATGTAATCACGGTCGACCAACTTGGATAGAGTTAGATTTAAAGGAATTAGATAACTTTTTTTTACGTGGTAGATGATTTTTAATTCTTAATTCTTAATTCTTAATTCTTAATTCTTAATTCTTAATTAAATTCTACAATATTTATTACAAATTGGTTAATCAAAAGACTTTTAAGAGATTTTTTAAAAAATTATGCAATTCGCAATTACAATTTTCATAAGTGCTTTTTTACTATTTCAAGTTCAACCAATTATTGCTAAGTATATTTTACCTTGGTATGGAGGGAGTCCAGCTGTATGGAGTACTTGTATGCTATTTTTTCAGGTTGGATTGCTTGTGGGGTATTCATATGCTCATGTGATCAGTAAATACTTAGAGACTAAAAAACAAGTAATTCTTCATTTTACCTTGCTAGGACTTTCGTTACTACTGCTACCTATTACGCCAAGTGAAGCTCTAAAACCGGATAATGTAGATTCTCCAGCAATAGATATAATTTTCCTACTTATCTCCACTGTAGGTATTCCTTACATGTTGGTTTCTTCCACTGGTCCACTTTTGCAACAATGGTTTGCCAAACAATATCCAAATAAATCTCCTTATCGCTTATATTCATTATCTAATATAGGTTCTCTGCTGGCTTTACTAACATATCCTTTTCTCATAGAACCTAATTTGGGTCTGAATACTCAAACTATTTTCTGGTCTATCGGTTATGGAATATTTATTTTATCCTGTGGATGGGCTGGAATGGTACTATATAAATCGGTATCAAATCTGCCTCCTACTCCAAAACAAGCCGAATCTACAGAAGACCAGAAAATTAATTCGTTAGATCCTCTGCTTTGGGTCGCATTTTCAGCTTGTGGTTCAATTCTATTATTGGCAGCAACTAATTTTGTTTGTCAAGATGTAGCAGTAATTCCATTTTTTTGGATACTCCCACTTAGTTTATATTTAATCACCTTTATCATTGCTTTCGACAGCCCACGTTGGTATATGCGTTGGTTTTGGATTCCAGTTTTAATCTTGATTATTCCAAGAATATTCGGAATGTTAGAAGGCCATTATGACTTAGATGACCCTGAATTAACGGAACAAATTATCATTTATTTAGGTGGAATGTTTGTAGCAGTCATGGTCTGTCATGGAGAAATGGTACGTTTAAAACCATCTACTAAACATCTGACTTTTTTCTATTTAATGGTATCGTTAGGTGGAGCTATTGGGGGAATGTTCGTAACCTTTATCGCACCTGAAATTTTCTCTGATTTCTGGGAATGGCCAATTGGACTTGTTCTAGTATTGTTATTAGCTGGAGTAAGCCTTATACGCAAACCTGGATTCGATGTTCCTAAACTTATTAGTACCAAATTCACTGGATCAAAATTATCAGTTTGGGTAGTTTCACCTACTTGTGTAGTAATTGTTTTAGTTGTGGGAGCAGTATATTTTGGACTAAAAGTTACTGAATTTCAAGATAGTTTTTCGGAAGATGTTTTAGCAAGCAACCGTAATTTTTATGGAGTAATCCGTGTAATTGAAAGCTCTAAAGGTAGAAGCAGACATCGCTATAAAATGTATCACGGTCAGATCAATCATGGAATGCAGTTTCAAAATTCTAAAATGAAACGGAAACCAACTACTTATTTTTCTATCCATAGTGGAATTGGTTTAGCTATTCGTCGCCATCCAAAACGTCTCAATAAGCAAGGTTTACATTTAGGTGTTATTGGTTTGGGTTCAGGCACTATCGGTACTTATCTTAAACCAAAAGATAAATTCGTATTTTATGAGATTGATCCAGATGTTGAAAGAATTGCTAGAAAATACTTTACCTATTTAAATGATGGCGGTGAACAGATTAAAGTAGTTCTTGGTGATGGCAGAATTTCTATGGAAAGAGAGCTTAAAGAGCAAGGTTCGAAAAAATTTGATATTTTAGCAATAGATGCTTTTAGTGGGGATGCAATTCCTATTCATTTATTGACTAAGGAAGCATTTGAATTGTATTTTCAGCATTTAACAAGTGATGGAGTATTAGCTGTGCATATTTCCAATAAATATGTTGATTTAGAACCTCTTATTTACAATGTGGCTAAGGAATTTAATATGGACAGTGTACTTGTTGAGGAAAATAGCAATCGCTCTAAAGGTGTTAAAGGTTCTACTTGGGTATTAATTTCGAATAATCAGAAGTTTATGCAGCATCCAAGAGTTTTAGCTTATATTGAACCTTGGCCGGATTTTGCACAGCAAAAGAGAGTTATATGGACAGATGATTATAGTAATTTAGTAGAATTTTTGGATTAATTATGCAGAACCATAACATTTTCCATTTGTATACCTCCTGAGTTACAATACCGCATAATAATTTGTAGGGATAATCCCTTGTGGTTACCCTGATTCTTCGATTTATTGGCAACTGGGCAACTGCCCCTACATAACATAATGATTTGTAGGGATAGTTGCCCTATTTCCTTAATGGCATTATTCCTAAACTAGGATGAGAACAGATGGTTAGCTTTCAGTAAGCAAGGAATTGCTATAGAAAAATACAAAATTATATAATTAGGTTACATGGATAAATATTATGAACTTTAATAAAATTATAATAATAGCAATTTTTGTAATCTATTCTGCTATTATTCAAGCACAAAATACTAATATTAAAAGTTTTTTTTATACGGGTCATTATGAAACTGCTATTGCAGAATGGGAAGTATTGCCAACAAAAGATATTCAAACTTGGATTGGAATTGCCAAAGCTTACAGATATTTAGGTCTGCCAGATAAATCTTTAACAGTTCTTACTACAAACTTAGAAGCTGTACAGCAAAATTCAGTGGATCATGCAATATTATTGAATGAATTAAGTCAGTTACATTTATCTCAAGCTCGGATTAAATCAGCCAAGCAAACTATAGAAACTGCTGTAAAAATAATACGTCCTCTTAATAATAAACTGTTATTAGCTAATATGTTACGGCAATTAGGGAATGTACAAAATGCTGAAGATGAATATGCAATTGCTAGTAAATATTATGCTGAAGCTTTGGATTTAGTAACTAAATCACATTCTACGACAGCTTATTTTTCTAAGGATGATATACGAGAATTACATGGAAAAATTTTAGTTAATCAAGCTCAAACAATTTTTTGGCTTGATGCGGATAATGCTTATCAATATTCTGCTCCCAAACTCGCATTTAAATCTAGTATAAAAACAGTTAAAAATGCTATACAAGCTACGAAAAACTGGCCTGATGCGTTTAGTGAGGTATTTGCATTAATTGAGCTAAGTAAAGTTATACAGAATATTCAAGCTAAATTTTCTGAACCAGAACTAACACCATTAATTTATCAAGTTCTTAATCAAGCTAGAGAGATAGCAGAACGAATAGATAATTATCAGGCCAAAACTAATGCTTATGGTTATTTAGGCCAACTTTATGAACAAAATAAACGTTACTCAGATGCTTTAATTTTGACTAGAAAAGCTCTATTTGCGGCTCAACAACTTAAAGAACAATTATCTATGTATCGTTGGCAATGGCAATTAGGACGAATTTTTAAAGCTCAAAAGAACTTCCCAGAAGCAATCTTAGTTTTAAAACAAGCCGTAAAAATTATTAATTTACCAGCAATTCGTGAACAAGTTATGGCATTTAATAGCAATGGTTTCCGTGCTAAAATATCTCCAGTTTATTTCGCATTGGCGGATTTATTATTGCAACAAGGAGATGATAATTCAGTTCGAGAAGCTAGAGATACAATAGAATTCTTTAAACAGGCTGAGTTACAGGATTATTTTCAAAGCGAATGTTTTAATACCGAATGCACTCATTTAGAACAGGCTTTAGATTTTCAGACAGCCATATTGTATCCAATTGTACTGCCAGATAGATTAGAATTATTATTAAGCTTACCTAATGTCGCTGAATTAATTAGAATTAAAGTTCCAGTTACTGAAAAGAAATTACGAAGAGAAATTGCATTTTTAGTTTCTGCCTTACGCAGACATCCTTTATCTTATTTATCCACTGCTGATGAAGATGAGGAAGTTATTTGTACACCTGACTCATGGCGACAACTTCCAGTAAATATTTCACCTCGTGCTAAAGATTTTTTATCACCAGCTCAAAAGTTACATGGATGGTTAATTAAACCGTTATTAGCCAGCTTAACTAAACATAATATTAATACATTGATTATAGTCCCAGAAGGTGTATTACGAACTGTACCATTTGCCGCATTACATGATGGGAAGGAATTTTTGATTCAAAACTATGCGTTGGCATCCACACCTAGCTTATGTTTAACTGATTTACAAATTCAGCAGCGGAATGTTAATGAAATGTTGGTAAGTGGTTTATCAGAATCAGTACAAGGTTTTACTGATTTGCCATGTGCTAAATATGAAATAGATACTTTGCAAAAACGATATAACTTATATAAATCTAAATATAAACCATTATTTAATAGTGATTTTACTTATTCAAACATGCAGCAAAGAATCAATCAAGCTAAATATTCAATTCTCCACATTGCTTCACATGGCCAGTTTAAACCAGATTTAGCTGATACTTTTTTACTTACTTATGATGATAAATTAAGTATGAATAAGTTAGAAAATTTAATTAGACGTACTAATACTAATAAAATTGATTTATTAACTTTGAGTGCTTGTGAAACTGCGGTTGGTAATGATAGAGCAGCTTTAGGATTAGCTGGAGTTGCATTAAAGGCTGGAGTAAAAAGTGCGTTGGCAAGTTTATGGAAGGTTGACGATGCTGCTACCCCAGCTATGCTGATTGAATTTTATCAACAGTTAACTAATTCCAAATTAACTAAAGCTCAAGCATTGCAAAATGCCCAAAATATGATGTTAACCAACGCTAAGTATGCTCAGTTTCAGCACCCTTATTATTGGTCAGCATTTTTATTAATTGGTAATTGGTATTAAAGCAATTCTTAATTAAATTTTCTATTATTAGACTACTTCTTTTTCCTTAACTTCAATTACTATAGCAAAGCCAGTATAAAATGATAATTATAGGTCTGATTAGCGAAGCGTAATCGGACAAATTTTCGTAATCATTTTACACTAGCTTTGCTATATTAACCTGAGTTCGATATAAAAATATCGTTACAGTTTATTGTATTAAACACAAATATTTTACATATTGTTCCTAAATTTTATTTAGGGACACAATGTTTTAGAAGCTCTGCTTCAAATTTAGACTAAGCAGAGTTTGCTAGTCAGTACATTCCCAAATAAAATTTGGGAAAGATATTGAAATAATTGTATTTTTACGTCAAACTCAGGTTATTAAACTTACTTTGTTCTTCCAAAGTCCAAACTTTTCTACCGTCTTGTTGTAGAGCTTCATGGTTTTTATATAACCAATTTATAGTTTTACCAAATGTTGCTTCATGATTATTAAACTCATGATCTCTAAATATATTTTCAAAATCTTGAGCAAGTAAAGCTTCACTAATAGCTATTCGTTCATTTTCATTATGGATTAAGCGCAGAGCTGCTGTTACATATTCTTCTTTACTCTGAGTTAGCAGCCAACTAGGTAAATTGCCCAATGTTAAAAATACTGCATCAGTCCTGGAATGTGGTTCATTTCCTTCCAAAGCAACGATAGGAATACCTTGCTGCATGGAATCAATATTACTATTAGAACCTCCAAATGGGAAAGGACTCAAATGTATATCACAGTCATTTAAAATAGTAATATAATCATTGTATTTTACAGTTGGATAAACTTTAGCATTTGGTATCCAGTTATGAATTCTTTGCTGGATTTTTTGATAAGACATTCCACGTTCAGATGGGAAAAAATTAAATTCTATCGGTTGGGTGCTATTATCGAGAATCTCTTTACAAACCGCCATAAAATTTACATTTAGCTTTAAAGCAGTACTAGTGATAGCAAGTTTTATAACTTCTGGATTTTTCCGAATATTTGGTGGAATTTTAACACTTTTACGTGGTGGTATGTGCATGACAGATTCTGTATCTAACAGTACTACTTTCTCACTAAAACAATCTTCTTTAGTAGAGAAAATAATTTCACGCATTAGAACATAATCAATAAATTTTGATCGGCTAGTAGCTGGATGACCTAATGTCATAAATTGAATTGGAGCAAGTCGCAAATTAGCTAATAATAAAGTCCATTGTGACATACCTAAACTAGGGAAGTAAATCATATCTGGTTTAAGCTTGATAACTTTCCCAATTAATTTTTTCATAACCGTATCTTTCAAATCAAAATCAATGACTTTATCAAATAATTGTTTGCTGTTGTCATCTACAGATTTGTCTTCTGCAATACATATCAATTCAAATTTTTCTCGTAATTGTTGAATAGATGGTGCATAACAACGATACATGGCATGAGTTGAAGTAAAACGTTCTGATGGTATGACAATTACTGGGCGTTTTTTTATCTTTCGAGGAACTGGTAAAGGTGGTGCGATTATCCCACTCTTATTTAAAAAATTTTGCAAATTAATATTAAGATGATGTTTTATATCATGTTTAGTTTTAAGCTCTGTATAACTACAAAACATCCATAAATTAGATAAACGAGTCAATATACTATCATTATCCAAAGGAGCATTTTCTAATAATGGTCCCATCTGTAATAACTTATCACGCCTTTCAGTTGCTGAATGAGTTAATACTCCCTCTTCCCCGACTAAACTTATATAAGCTGGTAATACCAATTTTGGAGCTTTCTGTAATAAATTAGCAAAATCTATATCTATCTTTGAGTATAAAGAATACAGCAATAGAAACTTCATCAGTTGTTGCTCACCATTGATAGAAAATTTGTCATCTTCTTTTGGAGTGGCAATTAAACTTAACAAGTGATCTGTTCCTTCAAACCCGCTAAGTTCAAATACTCCTAATATATGTTTCTTATATTTAATAAATGCCTGAAAACCTTCAGGAGATAATAATACTTTTGGATTAGCAAAAAAAGCTGTGAATGCACTAGCTAAACAGGTGTATTCATTTAAAAAATTATCTTTCTCATCTAATTGTAAATTGCCTTTTAATTCAGCTATTTCTAATAGTTTTACAATAGCAGAACTAGCTTCATCAATATTTTGTTGATATACAAGCCGTTCTATTTGTTTGACACTTATGCTTCTTTTATTTTCCATATTTTAAGATTGAATATATGTAGGATGTAATGTGTTAATAAATTATATCAAATCAGTTAAATTTATTAATTATGTAATATCAGATTCTAAGTTATTGCAAATATAGCTTATTTCTTCTTCTGTAAGTGAAGTATGAAATGGCAAACCTAACAGGGACAGATTTTCAGTTATTGGTAAATAATCATTTTCTTGCGGGGAAATTTTTACTATATCTGTAAAAGCTGGATGTTTATACAATGGTGGATAATACCAACGGCGAGTTCTAATTTGTTGGTTAGCCAATATAGGTATATCATCTTTAATTTTAACAGATAAAATGGCTGGAATGTGATTTTTTGGCATACTTTGTAAAGTAGTTTTAGCTAAATACTTTTGATAAATATTCCAAATTATTTCCCGTTTTTGAGTTATTTGTTCCCAACGTCTTAATTGCGCTAAACCAACAACAGCATGATATTCGCTTAATTTAGCATTGCTACCAGATTTTACTATAACACCATTTTCAAAACCAAAATTACTTAATGTTCTAACCTGTTGAATAAACTCAGCGGAATCAGATACTATCAAACCACCTTCTCCAATTCCAAAAGCTTTCGTAGCATGCAGACTAAATGTTGTAATACAACGCTTTCCAATAGGTTGATTTCCAAATGATGAGGCTGCATCGATTAAAACGGTGATATTGGTATCTTTATTAAATTGATCCCATTCTTCTGCCGACTGTGGATGGCCAAAAGTTGTTACTGGTATTACCACATCATAAGCTATTTTATCGAGTATTTGTCGAGCAATATTTGGAGTTAGTAACCAACTATTTGGATCAATATCGGTAAAAACTGGTTGCAATCCAATATATTTTACAGCTGTAACTGTGGCTGGGAACGTGAAAGCTGGCAATAGTACTTTAGAACCAATTGGAAGCTCAAGAGCAAGCAAAGATAATTCTAAAGCACTAGTTCCAGAGTTTACAGTGGTTAAATTAGAATTAAATAAATCAGTTAATTCTAACTCAAATTTTTGTACTAATGGACCAAAATTACTATACCATTTGTTATTATCAATACATTTTAACCAAGGCAGTAATTCTTCAGTAGTAGGTAAATCTGGAACAAGTAATGGAATCATCTTAGTTATATTTGTAAAGGCTGTTAGTAATATATTAATAGAAATTCAATAATTAGGTTTATAACTATTATTTTTATGGGAAAAATATTTTTTTCTTTGGGAGATTATAAATTAATCATGCCAATAACGTTTCTTACGAGTTTTATTAGGTTTAAAAATCCCATCTGTGCTCAATAGTAAATTAATAGCTCCTGATTCAGCAGTGTCAATAATTAAAGCTTTATATTTTTCATAACGTTGAGTTATATTTTTTCTTGGATGATTATAAGAGTTATTATAACCAGTTGAGAATAAAACTATTTTTGGTTTAACAGCATTAATAAAACTAATAGTTGACGAATTTCCGCTTCCATGATGAGGAGCAATTAAAACATCAGTTTTTAGTTCTGAACCATAATTAGCAATTAAATCTAATTCTATATCTTTGCCAATATCACCTGGTAATAAAATAGAGTTATTTTTTGTAGTTATTTTTAATACACAACTTTTATCATTGGTATTGTTGGCTTTAAAATTAGCTGGAGGATGCAAAATTTGAAACTTTACTCCATCCCATAACCATTCTTGACCAGCTTGACAAGGTTTAATTTTATATTGAGGATAGTTAATTTTATTAGCACTAGTTAGTATTTCGGTTATATCCTGCTGGGGCATTTTATTCATTAAGGCTGCAAAACCACCACTATGGTCTTTGTCGGTATGGCTAATAATAATTTTATCAATAGGTTGAACTTTTTTAGCTTGTAAAAATGGAAAAATTACAGTTCTGCTAATATATTCATTAGGCCCAGTATCATATATAAGTGTATGATTTTTAGTTCTTATAACTGTTGCTAAACCTTGACCAACATCTAATAAGGTAAACCATAGCTCTCCTTGCTTAAGAGTACTGGAATTAAATTGTTGAATAGTAAATAAAGGTAATAACCAGATAAAACCTAACCAACGAGCTGGAAAACCAGATGGTAAAAATAAGATAAAAATTCCTAGCATTGCGGAGATTGTAGCCCATAATGGTGGTTGTAAATACCATAAATTCCATTCTAAATTGGCTAACCAGGCCATTGGCAGCAATATAGCATCAAAAGTAAATGCAGCTGCATGCAATAATCCAGTAGTTAAAGGAAATAAAATTATGCCTAATAAGGTGCAAGGAATAACGATAAAACTCACCCAAGGAATAGCAATTAAATTAGCAATAAATGATGATAAAGAAACATAACCAAATATGAAAAGTAAAACTGGAAATAAACTTAAGGTTATTACTACTTGAATTTTAATAATGGATAAGGCAGTGCTTTCTAATCGAGTTAGGCTTTTTCGTTTGCGATTTTCTAATGAATAAAATATTATAGCTACTGTTCCAAATGATAACCAAAATTCAACTGATAAGACTGTTAATGGGTCTAAAATTAATATTAGTAGTAAAGCTATAGCAAAAATATTTGAGGTAGTAATTTTATAGTTGAATATTATGCCGGATAATGCTACTATCAGCATGATTAAAGCTCTCTGAGTAGGCAAAGAAAAGCCGGCTAATAAAGCATAGCTAGTTGCAAATAGTATGCTCACTAAAGCTGCAAAGCGTGAAGCTGGAAATATTATTACATTACCTATATATTTCCATAAGTTATAAGCTATTATAAAGATAAGCCAAGAAACAAAGCCAATATGTAAGCCAGAAATTGCAATTAAATGAGATATGTTAGTATGACGTAGGATTTTCTTTTGTTGAGTTGGAATAATACTTTTTTCGCCTAAAGCTAAAGCGATAATAATCCCAACACTTTGATAATCAGATAATTCTTGTTTAATTGTTGTTATTAAAGAATAACGTATATTATTTATATTGAAGAGAGAAGTTTCTTGTAATAATTTTGCTGAACGTATTGAGCCAATTGCCATTATACGATGTCGAAAGAGCCATTTTTCAGAATCAAAACTATCAGAGTTAAATGTATTTCTAGTTTGCTTTAAACTGACTGTAAACTCCCATTGTTGCCCAGGTTTTACTAATAATGGTTTGGGTTTGGGATTTCTTAAATAAATAAGACCAAGATTTGGCCATTTTGGACTAGCTGTTGGAGAAAATTTAAATCCATGCTGAGTAGGAATATCAATGATAGTACCGATGATTGTTATATTTTTTCCTACTAGTTCAATGGGTAATTTTTGATCTAAGACAATATCTGCACGCCAAACAGCATATATCAAGCCGAGTATGAAGAAAGATAGCAGACGAAAACGTGGGAATAGTCCAAGAGGCAATAATAAAGCAAACCAGACAATATCCGGTAATTCAGATAAAGTTTGACAGTACAAAATACCAACCAAGAAAGCCAATATGCTTAGACGCATTTATTAATATATTTTGGAGGAAATATGTCTATAAAAAAGTTTTTTAAACATTCGCTACCCAGGCCATCTCAGATTAAATCAAATCCCAAGTTACAATTTTTAGGCAAACTATTACATGAACCAAATTTATGGCATTTGAATAGACGTTCTTTATCTGGCGGGATGGCTGTTGGTCTATTTATAGCTTTTATTCCTTTACCAATGCAAATGTTGTTAGCAGTTGCAGCAGCAATTTGGTTACGGGTTAATTTACCATTAGCAGTTAGTTTGGTTTGGATAACTAATCCGGTTACTATGCCACCTTTACTGTATTTTGCTTATAAATTAGGAGCTTTGATATTGGGCATACCAGTGATTGAAACAGAATTTAGTTTTTCTCCTGAATGGCTATTATATACTTTAGGAAATCTTCTGCAACCATTATTATTAGGTTGTTTAGTAATGGGAACTATAAGTGCTGCAATTGGCTATTTAACCGTCAATTATTTATGGCGTTTACAAGTAATTAAGCTATGGAAAGATAGACGTAAAAAATTTATTAAATCAATCTAATTAAAGTAGTTTTTAATTAATTTTAACAATCAATAGATGTTTACAACAAGACGATAGAGATATTAATGCAAGACACTATTGCAGCTATAGCCACTCCAACCGGACGTGGTGGAATTGGAGTTATCAGAGTTTCAGGCTCTTTGGTTGTTGAAATTGCCAATATCATATTAAAACAATTACCCAAACCACGTTATGCTACCTATAGCGATTTCTGTGATAAAAATGACGAATTAATTGATCAAGGAATTGCTCTTTATTTTCCAGCACCTAACTCTTTCACTGGTGAAGATGTTTTAGAATTTCAAGGACATGGTGGTTCAGTAGTAATGGATTTATTGCTTGACAGCATAATTAATTTAGGAGCTAGATTAGCCCGCCCAGGTGAGTTTTCCGAACGAGCTTTTTTAAATAACAAATTAGATTTAGTTCAAGCTGAAGCTATTGCCGATCTTATTGATAGTAGTTCTGGCCAAGCAGTACGTTGTGCATTACGTTCTTTACAAGGAGAGTTTTCCACTCAAATTAATGAACTAGTTAAAAAACTGATTTGGTTACGCAGTTATGTAGAAGCTGGAATTGATTTTAGTGATGAAGAAATTGATCT
>JQIA01000350.1_pt1 | contig 22766 bp, 26 predicted proteins | sample 811431 | NCBI WGS metagenome assembly JQIA01 (sample SAMN02998118, study PRJNA258478) | marine sediment metagenome | biome: marine; feature: seafloor; material: sediment; isolation source: oil-polluted sediment collected from 3 locations (0.5 km, 0.7 km and 0.9 km)... | place: USA: Gulf of Mexico ...
ACAGGCTATAGAAAAATGGCAGAACGAATTGTAGATTTAGTTGCAAAAAAATACAATCGTAGGTTTGATAAAGAATTTGGTGACATAAAAACAGAAGAAATTGTACTTTCTGGAGGAACTTTTTCAGACTTTAGTGAAGTAAAAAGTTATACTGATGCTATTCAAAATAGAATAGCAGAAGTTGATTTCGACAGAAAAGATGCAGAGTATTTAGTTTACAATTACGGAAAACAAACAGATATCATTTTGCAAAAATTTGATGATTTAATGCATGATAATATGCAAGAAAAAATGATAAAATCTGAAGTTTGGTTTACCATTAATTATGAAATGACAACTTCGCCTACAGACTTTTTTATGCGTAGAACTGGTCGTTTATTTTTTGACTCAGATAGCGTCGTTTTGTACAAAGAATATGTTCTAGATTTATTTAAAACTCATTTTTCATGGGACGATAATACCGTTGAAAAGCATCAAAAAGAATTAGAAGCAAAGTTGAAAGTTGCTACAACTTTTGAATAAACAAATTTAGTTATTTATGTCATTCGAGTACAATATTACCGATTATCAGTATTATCAGTGGGAAATGAAAAATAAAGTATTAGAAAGATGTCCCGCTGATTTCACTGATTTACATAGATAAAAACAAATACTTGTTTTTAGTACTGAAATAAAATGTCACTATAAAATAACAATTTATAGATGACTAATGTATTACAGACAATCAAAAAAAGAAGAAAACAGAAGATAAAAGTTATTCCTCTTTTTCATGTTCTTCTATATCTTTTGTGAGATCTAAGTTTCTTATTGTTGGGTTTAAAGCGCCTGTGGCAACTACTGTTATGATTGTCATTGTTCCACCAAAAACAACCGCTGCAACGGGTCCTAAAATTTTTGCCGCTAAACCACTTTCAAAAGCACCTAATTCGTTAGAAGAACCAACGAACATAGAATTTACAGAAGAAACTCTACCTCTCATTTCATCGGGTGTTTTTAACTGTAAAATAGTTTGTCTTATCACCATAGAAATTCCGTCTGCAGCTCCACTTACAAACAATGCCAAAATACTTACCCAAAAGATTGATGACAATCCAAAAGCAATGATACTTAATCCAAAAATAAATACAGAAATCAACATTTTTTTACCTGTATTTTTATCAATAGGAATATAGGTTGTTAAAAGCATGGTAACAATACTTCCCATAGAAATGGATGCATTTAATATCCCAAAACCTTCTGGCCCTACTTTTAAAATATCTTGAGCAAATACTGATAAAATTGCAACAGTTCCACCAAATAAAACGGCAATCATATCCAAAGTTAAAGCACCTAATATAGCCTTATTTTGAAATACAAATTGCACTCCAACTTTTAAACTTTGCATAATTGGCTCTCCAATTTTTGTATTTAAAATGGGTTGTTTTTTAATTTGAAAAAGAATGATAAGTGATAAAATTACCAATATAAATACTAAGCATAAAGTTTTATCTACACCAATCCAACTAATAAAAAAACCCCCAAATAATGCCCCAGAAACTGCAGCTATTTTCCAAGTACTTGTACTCCAAGTTGCAGCATTATGATATATTTTTTTAGGAACAATTAAGGCCACTAGAGAAAAAATAGTTGGTCCAAAAAACGAACGTAAAAATCCGCCAAAGAACACCAAACCATAAATTGAATATAAAATTGAGTTTGTAGACCAATCACCGATAACACTATCTGTAGTTAATAAAAATAACCCCAAACTAATTAGTGAAAAGGCAGCTGTACAAATGGCTAACAAGTTTCTTTTTTCTTTTTGATCAACAATATGACCAGCAAATAAAGCCATAGAAAAGGCAGGAATAATTTCCATTAAACCGATAATACCCAAAGAAAGGGGATCTTTTGTAATAGAATATACTTGCCATTCTATTACAATAAATTGCATAGACCAGCCAAAAACAAGTAGAAATCTAACCAATAAAAAAATATTAAACTCCTTTATTCTTAACGCAGCATAAGGATCTTTTTTTGCCATTTTCTAACTTAATTTCATATCCATTAAAATGGCGAACGTTTGGTTAATATCATGTTCTTTTACAACAATTGTCATTTCATTTGTAGTAGAAATAATTTCTTGTAAAGGGATATCTGCCCAAGCTAATTGTTTTAAAATAAAGTAGTAAATACCAGATTGTTCTAAATTTTCTTTTGGTAATTTTATAGTAATAGAAGCTAAATCTAAAACGCTAGAAATTAGTGTTTCTTGTTCAAAAATTTCTTTCACAAATGGTTGTAAATTTTTACTAGTAACAATATTTGTTTCAAAAATTCCTTGAGAAACTGTTAAAAAGTAATCAGAATTTTCTGAAGATTTCGTTAATATCTTAGCAATTTCACGCAATAAAGAAGGTGTATTTTTAAATGTAAAATCGCACAAATCTGAACGTACAATTACATCACCTAAATCTAAAGCTAATTTTTTAATATTCTTTCTAATACGTAATTCACTTGCAGGTGAAAGTCTGTTAATGGCCATCATTACTGCACCCACCTTAACATCTTTCTTTAAAGCTTCAGAAACTTCTGGTAAAATAATTCTTGCCAAAGAAGAAACATTAATCAATTTTTCATTGAGCGCTTCTTCAATAAAAGGTGTTTTTCTAATGGTACTTTCTACAACTTCTTGTATTGTTTTCATAGTAAAAGTTTAAAAACATAATTAATTGTTCAAATTTAAACAATTAATCTAACTTATTCGTCAACTTTTTAAATTCTTTTTTAGGGCTTTTATCGTTATACAAAACATTAAAAACAGCATCAATAATAGGAGTTTTTGCTCCGTTATCTTCTTTAATTCTATAAGCACTTTTGGTTGCATAATATCCTTCTGCAATCATACTCATTTCATGTTGAGCAGATTTAACAGTATACCCTTTACCAATCATGTTACCAAACATTCTATTTCTACTAAATACAGAATAACCGGTAACCAATAAATCACCTAAATAAGCAGAGTTATTAATATTTCGTTTCATTTTGTGCACTTTTTTAATATAACACTTCATTTCACGAATTGCATTACTCATTAAAACGGCTTGAAAATTATCTCCATAACCCAAACCATGCGCTATACCTGCAGCTACGGCATAAATATTTTTTAACATGGCAGCATATTCTGTTCCAATAATATCATCCGAAGTTTTGGTTTTTATATACCAACTGTTCAGAGAATTACTCATCAATTCCGCTTTTTCTTGATCTTGACTGGCAATTGTTAAATATGACAATCGCTCCATGGCTACCTCTTCTGCATGACAAGGCCCAGTAATTACACCTATATTTTCTATAGGAATATTAAAATTTTTAATAAAATGTTCACCAACAATTAAGCCTGTTTCTGGTACAATACCTTTAATGGCAGAAAAAATGGTTTTACCTTCTAATGATTCTTCTAGTTTACTTAATTCGCTTGTTAAAAAAGCAGATGGAATTGCAAAAATTAAAACATCATAATTTGCAACCATAAAATTAATATCCGAAGATAAATCTAATCGTTTTGCATTCAATTCTGCGGAACGTAAATATTTTGGATTGTGATCATTCTCTATAATATGTTCTATTGCTTGTGTACTTCTCATATACCAACCAACAGTTTCTAGATTCTCTATCAACATTTTAACAATTGCTGTTGCCCAACTTCCTCCACCTAAAACTGCAATCTTCTGATGTTCACTCATACATGTAAATTTAGATTTCAAATGTAAGAAAACTATTAACTTATAATGAAACCTAAGCTGATTTATTATATTTGTGAGAAATCCATCCTAATTTATGAAACGATTTTTGTTTTTACCTATTTTATTTCTTGTGATTTCTTGTAAAGTAAATCTTGAAACAAAAAAAGAAGTACAGCCCCAAGTTACACAAGAAATAATTACAAAATCTGGTATTGTTTCTATCCTAAAAAAAGAATTTATTATTGATGGATTGAATGCTATTTCCCATAAAATATGGTTGTACTTGCCGCCAAACTATGAAACTTCAAAAGAGGAATATCCAGTAATTTATATGCATGATGCTCAAAATTTGTTTGATGCTAAATCCTCTTATGCTGGTGAATGGAGTGTTGATGAAACCTTAGATGAACTCTACAAAAAAACAGGAAAAAGCTTTATTGTTGTTGGTGTTGAAAATGGTGGAGAAAAAAGAATTGAAGAGTATACTCCTTGGAAAAATAAAAAATATGGAGGAGGAAAAGGAGATATTTATGTCAATTTCTTAGTAAAAGAGCTTAAACCATTTATTGATAAAAATTACAGAACAAAACCAGAAGCTAATGAAACTGCAATTATAGGTAGTTCTTTAGGTGGATTGATTTCATTTTACGGAGGCTTAAAACACCCAAATGTGTTTGGTAAAATTGGTGCACTTTCTACTTCATTTTGGTTTTCACTTAAAGTGCAAGATTTTGCAACCAAATATGGTAATCAAACGAATTCTAAAATATATCTTTTAGTGGGTGATAAAGAAGGAGGATCGATGGTTGCTGATACCGATAACATGGCAGAAACCTTAATAGATCTTGGTTTTCCATCAAAAAATTTAAAAACAAAAATTGTTCCAGATGGAAGACATACAGAGTCATTTTGGAAATCAGAATTTTTAGAAACAATAACATTTTTATATAACTTATAAATTACATGAACGTACAAATCATTAATAAATCAAAACATCAAATTCCTGCATACGAAACAGAAGGATCTGCAGGAATGGATTTAAGAGCAGAATTAAATGAATCTATTACACTTAAACCTTTAGAAAGAGCCATTGTAAAAACAGGTTTATTTATAGCTTTACCTCAAGGTTTTGAGGCTCAAGTTAGACCAAGAAGTGGGTTGGCTGCTAAAAAAGGAATTACAGTTTTAAACTCACCAGGTACTGTAGATGCAGATTATCGCGGAGAGATTGGAGTAATTTTAGTCAATTTATCAAATGAAGAATTTATAGTAAATGATGGTGAACGAATTGCACAATTAGTCATTGCTAAACATGAACGTGCAATTTGGCAAGAAGTTGAAGTTTTAAGCGAAACAGAACGTGGTTCTGGAGGTTTTGGTTCTACTGGTGTGTAATTATTATGGATGAAATTGACCTACAACCTTTAAGAATTTCTGCCGGATGGAACGTAGAATGGAACTTATTCTATGAAGTTGATCCATCAGAAGAAAATATGCATTATTTAGATTCAAGCTCTCTTTTACACTTAAATAATTATGGTTTAATGAGAGCTTTAGATCTAGATTTTAAACCAGAAAATGATGTAAATGGGTCTTTTTGCCTAAGAGTTATAAATTTAACTAAAGTAGAAAATCCTAAAACTAAACAAATAGAATATGATGGAGATTGGGAAAACTTATATTTCGAATTTAAATCTAAAAATAGATTAGAAATTGTAAAAGAAATTGAAAAGCTCTTAATCTAATCTTTACCGTTTAAAAATGATGATTCAACGAACAGTAGACCTAATAAATGTAGTTTTAACTACTTTTGTACACATATATATAAAATATTAAATTATGATTTTAGGAGTTTCAGATTGGTTAAGTCCAAAAATGAATATAGAGGCAAAATTTATTAGAATAGGTTTTGTTGTAGCTGTTTTATTGGCAGGCGTTGGTATTGGATTATACCTAATTTTATGGATTGTAAAATTACTTACGAAGTAAGAATTTTAAATATCTGACTCATTTTTCTAACGGTATCATACAATAATTCATACCGTAGAAAAGTGTGAGAATGATATGTATATCCTTGTTTTTTATAAAATTGAAAAGCTTGAGGTTGTTTATCCATAGCATCTAACCAGATACTATTATATCCTTTTTTAAAAGCTTTTTGCTCTAACCAAGTAAGAAGCTTTTTACCTATTCCTTTTCCTTGGGTTTTTTGATGTAAATAAATTCGATGTAATTTTACTTGTTTTTCTTCTGATAAACCTTCCAATTTTTCATCCCAAGTAATTCTTAAATTACCAATTATTTCATCATTAAAAATAACAAAATAGTAATCAGATTTCTCTTCTGATAGTTCCTTTAAAATATTCTCTTTTGAATATTGAGAATTCACATACCAATCTCCATTATCAGTCCAAAAATGACTATAAGCCAATGGATATACTTCTTTCATTACATTATATAATGTTTCTGAATTTGAATTCGAAATCGCTTTTAATTGTATGTTTTCTGATATTTTAATCATTTTATATAAATAAAAAAAACTGCTATAGATTGATTACTTCTACAGCAGCTTTAATAATAGTTAGAACTTTTAATACTTAATCTTGGTTTTCAATAGCTAATTTAATTTTTCCTTCTAACTCATCTGCTAATTCAGGATTGTCTTTAATCAATCCCTTTACAGCATCACGACCTTGACCTAATTTAGTTTCACCATAACTAAACCAAGAACCGCTTTTCTTTACAATACCTAATTCTACACCAATATCTAAAATCTCTCCAACTTTAGATATTCCTTGTCCATACATAATATCAAATTCTGCAATTTGAAATGGAGGTGCTACTTTATTTTTTACAACTTTAACTTTAGTACTATTTCCTAATACTTTGTCTCCATCTTTAATTTGTGTTCTTCTTCTAATATCTAAACGAACAGAAGCATAAAATTTTAATGCATTACCACCCGTTGTAGTCTCTGGATTACCAAACATTACACCAATTTTTTCTCTTAATTGATTGATAAAAATAACGGTACAGTTTGTTTTAGAAATAGTACCTGTTAATTTACGTAATGCTTGAGACATTAAACGTGCATGAAGACCCATTTTAGAATCACCCATTTCACCTTCAATCTCAGATTTTGGTGTTAATGCTGCAACAGAATCAATAACTACAATATCTATTGCGCCAGATCTAATTAAATTTTCTGCAATCTCTAAAGCTTGCTCACCATGATCTGGTTGAGAAATAATTAAATTCTCGATATCTACTCCTAAATTTTCTGCATAAAAACGATCAAAAGCGTGCTCTGCATCAATAAAAGCTGCAATTCCTCCTGCTTTTTGAGCTTCTGCAATTGCATGCAAAGTAAGTGTAGTTTTACCTGAAGATTCTGGTCCATAAATTTCAATAACTCTACCTCTTGGATAACCACCAACGCCTAAAGCTAAATCTAATCCTAAAGAACCAGATGAAATTGCATCTATATCATCTACGGCTACATCACCTAATTTCATTACCGCACCTTTACCATACGTTTTATCTAACTTATCTAGTGTAAGTTGTAATGCTTTTAGCTTTGCAACTTTTTCTTTATCTACTGCCATAAATCCTGCTAATTTTGTTTTTAAATAAGTGGGACAAGTTACAAAAACAGTTTGTTATTTTAGATAACAATTTTTGTATTTTTATAAAAAATTAAAAAGATGAAAAAAGAAATTGTTCAAAGTCTAGCAAAAAATTTTGAAGACTATTCTCAAACTACAGAAAACGGAATAGAATTTTGGTTTGCGAGAGACTTACAAATTTTATTAGGATATTCTAAATGGGAAAATTTTATAAAGGTAATTACTAAAGCGAAAGTTGCATGTGATGTAACTGGAAATGAAATTCTTGACCATTTTCCTGACGTCAGGAAAATGGTTGAAATTGGTTCTAATACTAAAAGAGAAATTGAAGATTTAATGCTAACAAGATATGCTTGTTATTTAATTGCTCAAAATGGAGATCCTAGAAAAGAAAATATTGCTTTTGCTCAAAATTATTTTGCAATGCAAACCAGAAGATCTGAATTAATTGAACAAAGAATTAAAGATTGGGAACGATTACAAGCTAGACAAAAACTAACGTTGTCAGAAAAAGATTTATCAGAATTAATCTATGAAAAAACAGGAAATGATAGAAATTTTGGTTTAATAAGAAGTAAGGGAGATAAAGCTTTATTTGGAAAATCAACAAAAGACATGAAAACTAAATTAGGAGTTCCTAATAATAGAGCTTTAGCTGATTATCTGCCAACAATTACTATTAAAGCAAAGGATTTTGCTACAGAGATAACTGTTTTTAATACCAAAGAAAAAGATTTAAAAACTGAAGGAAGTATTTCTAGAGAACACGTAACAAATAATAGTTCTGTTAGAAAAATATTATTAGAAAGAGGTATTAAACCTGAAAACTTACCACCTGAAGAAGATATAAAAAAATTAGAGAGGAGAGTAAATTCAGAATCTAAAAAACTAGGTAAAAACCCCAATAAATTAAATTAAAAAATGAATATCAAAAGTCTAATTTCTAAAGATAAAAAGTCTAAAGTTACAATTGAGAAAGGAGAGTTAATCAGTTTTCAAAAAGACAACCAAGAATACATTCATCAAAAAGGAAATAAAGGTTGGCGTAATTCTGATGACGAAATGTTTCCAGTAATTGGGCCAACTGCTAAAAATAATTTTAGAGTTCATACCAAAAATGGTGATGCAATTCAAGATCAGCATGGTTTATTAAGAGAAATGGAATATTCTCTAATTTCTTCGGATGAAAAATCAGTAAACTTTATCAAAAATTATAAAAAAGGAACACTTATTAACAATAGTAAATTTCCTGTAAAATCATCAGAAGAAAATTTATTTTGGACTTTTGATTTTACTTTTGAAAAGAATTTTACGCTAGAAAACGATGTTTTAAAAATAGAATTTATCATCAATTCTGAAGAAGGAATGCCTTTTATGTTAGGCTATCATCCCGCTTTTTTATTATCCGATTCAGGTGAAGAAACCTTAATTTCTGGCGATAAAAAAATTACTTTATCTGATGTTTATGAAGCTGGTGCAAATGCTTGTCCGGTTTTAAATTCTGATAAAATTTTATTAAAGAATATCAATAAAAAAGATTTAGAAATTTCTACCCAAGGTTTTGATAATTTTATGCTTTGGACCGAAGTTGACAACATGCTTTGTATAGAACCAATCACACAATATACTTCTTATACAGATCAAAAGTTCTCAGAAAAAAACATGCGTTTATCCGAAGGAAAAAACAGTTTATCTGTGGCCATTAAAGTATTGTAATTTGATAAAAATAACTAATTAAATAAAATGATAAAATACACCTTAATATTTAGCGTACTATTACTGTTTTCTTGTAAAAACCAACCTACAAATCAAACAAATGTAGTATCAAATAATAATATAGTAAAAGAAAAAAATCAAGCTTTAGTAAAAGAAACCATCACTTTTCCTTCAAAAGATAGTTTACCAATTACTGCAGATATTTATAAAATTAATGAAACACCTATTACTGTTTTATTATGCCATCAGGCGGGTTATAGTAGAGGAGAATATAAAGATTCTGCTATAGAATTAAATAAATTAGGATATTCTGTAATGGCAATAGATCAGCGTTCTGGAAACACTGTAAATAATATAGATAACCAAACAGCAATAGCTGCTAAAACAAAAGGTTTAGGACTTACTTATTTAGATGCAAAACAAGATATTGAAGCAGCAATAGATTATATATATGAACAAAATGGAGGAAGAGAAATTTTATTAGTTGGTAGTTCATATTCATCTTCATTAGCCCTTTTAATTGGAGAAAATAATTCAAAAATTAAAGCTGTTGCAGCATTTAGTCCTGGTGAATATTTTAAAGGTATTAATATAAATAAAATAATAAGTACAACTAAAAAACCAGTTTTTGTTACCTCTTCACAAAGTGAAAGTGCAGCTGTAACAATATTAGTTAATAAAATAAATCCTGTTTTTGTAACTCATTTTATACCAAAAGTAAAAGGTATTCATGGATCTAGAGCTCTTTGGAAAACTACTTTAGGTAATGAAAATTATTGGACCGCTTTTCTTAGTTTTTTATCTTCTTTAAAAGCATCATAAATTGATATTAAATCACCGTCATTTTATTATTAACAAACCATGGGGAATGATTTCTCAGTTTGTAAATCCCGCAAAGCGGAAGAAAAAATTATTAGGAGAATTACATAATTTTCCTGAAGGAACCATGGCAATTGGTCGTTTAGATGTAGCTTCTGAAGGTTTACTTTTATTAACTACAGATGGCAAAGTTTCCGCTGAAATTAGATCTCATAAATACGAAAAAGAATATTACGTACAGGTTGATGGCGTAATTACCCAAGAGGCTGTAGAAAAATTAAAAACGGGTGTAGAAATAGGTTTCGACGGCAAAAAATACATCACAAAACCAGGGAAATCTTTTCTAATTGACGATCCTAAATTTCCGTTAAGAAGCATGAAAATAAGAGATGCAAGACATGGGCCAACAAGTTGGGTTTCTATCATTATTACTGAAGGTAAATTTAGACAAGTAAGGAAAATGACTGCTGCAGTTGGTTTTCCTACTTTACGTTTAGTTCGTGTTAGAATTGGTGAAATAGAATTAGGTACTTTAGAAAATAGTGGTGTAATAGAGGTTGATACTTTTATGTAACATTTATCACAAAAAAAGAAATTTAATATTTCTAATTTTGTGATATGAATAACTCTAACACCACTTTATATATTGTAGCTGCAGTAATTATTTTACATTTTGTAATTGGTTTTGGCTACCTAATTTACAAATTGAATAAAAAGAGTGATAAAGATTAGTTTCTATTCTTTTTACTGTAAAAAAATCATCATAAGAATATATAAAATTGGAAATGCAGAAATAAAAATCCAAAATATATTTTTCTTTAAGTTTGATTTATATTTACATATTAAAAAAATAGTATTTATTACTGAAGCAAGAATTATTACTCCTAGTGAAATAAATAAAGACACTAATTTTTCATAATCATAAATCCACGCTCCTCTATAAAATTCTGATAAACTTCCAGTTAGGATAAAAATAAAGAATAGTAAAACTACAATAATTGCAATCTTTTTGTTTGTATCTATATTTTTAAAAAGTAGTTTCAAACTTGATTATTCTCTATCCATTCTAATATGCGGAATTCCATCTTCTAAGTACTCCTCTCCTACTTGAATGAATTGATGCGTTTCATAGAATTTTTTTAAATATTTTTGAGCAGAAATGGTAATTTCATCCACTTTAAAATGTTTTTTTATAGCATCTATAGAAGCTTTCATTAAATCATAACCAAAACCATATTTTCTTTCTGAAGCCGCTACTACTACTCTACCAATACTAGAATTATCAAAATAATCTCCTGGTTTAAAAATACGAGTATAAGCTACCATTTTATCATTTTTATATCCAAATACATGTAAAGCTTTTTGATCTTTAAAATCTACATCTTGATATACACAATCTTGCTCTACAACAAAAACTTCTGAACGTAATTGAAGTATATTATATAGTTCTGTAGTAGTTAACTCTTGGAAGGTTTTTATTTGGAAATTCATCATTTTAAAATCTAAATGTTCTCGATACAATTTCGCTAAAAAAAGCGAAATCACTCGAACTGACAACACTTAATTATCTATTCGAGTGAAATTTATTTTTAAGAATTTTGTGTCGAATAAAAGTTATCCAGCACAAGAAATTTTATTAACTCTAGTACCATGTCTTCCGCCTTCAAATTCTGTAGCAAGAAAAATATCTACAAAACCAATTGCTTGTTGTAAAGAAACAAAACGTGCAGGAATCGTTAATATATTAGCATTATTATGTTGTCTTGTTAAAGCAACCAATTCATTATTCCAACAAAGTGCAGCTCTTATACCTTGATGCTTATTTGCAGTCATTTGTGCGCCATTACCAGAACCACATAAAATAACTCCTAACTCTGCTTTACCACTTTCTACAGCATCAGCCGTTGGGTGAATTGCATCAGGATAATCCATAGAATCATTTGTATCAGTTCCAAAATTTAGAACTTTATACCCTTTTTCTTCTAAATGTTTTATAATTTCGAATTTATATTCTGTACCTGCGTGGTCGTTACCAATTGCAATTGTCATAATAGATTGATTTTAATTTAGTTGTCCGCGCAAAAATACAGATATTAACGGTTATCAACAGTTATAAACATCTTAAATTTTAGCTTTTTTAATAACTCTTTCGTTTTTAAGTTATTAAGTATATTTCCTAATTGTTAAGAAGTATCCGTAAAGTTTTACAAGTATTTTTGGTAGTTTAATTTTTTATTACAATACAGTGAGTAGTTAGACATACACAAGTTTTTTTATGAGTTTTTGATAAAAGTTTATCAACATAAAATTTACAATTTGTTTACAGAGATTGGGTTGTTAACTATTAAGAATTTTAGGTTAATTACTGTTTATAACTATTGTTAATAACTACATTTTAAAGTTGATTTTTAAGCTTTTATACAACTAACAACTTGTTGCTTGTTTTTAATAACTGATATATTAAAATAAAAAGTAAAAATTTTATAGTAGCTATTCACACACTATTATAACCATCATTGTTTTTTTAAAATTTAAAAGAAATATATAATTATAATATAGAATGTTGATAACTGTTGAAAAGGTTAAAATAAAAAAAATAAAAAAAATGAAAATAGATTGAAACTAAGAATACTTTTAAAGTTTGTTTCAATTTTAAAAAAAATACTAAAACTAGTTTTCTACAAACTAAATATTTTTTTGATCTATTAAAGAGGATTTAAAACGTTTTTATAAAATTTAGGTGCTTTGCTATTTTACGTATAAATTGAAGTAGTTAAATAAGCTTACTAAAAGTATATATATTTAAAACCTAAATACAATTATTTTAATCTGCAATTAGATTGAGATAGCGTAGAAGTTTTAAAAAAAATAGAAGTAGAGTTTAAACCGTTTTCTTTTCAGCTTTTAATAGATATAAAGTATCTTTTTGAATTTCTACAGTTTCTTTTGTCATCTCACTTTTATTCAAAGAAGTATTTACAGTTATTACAGTAACAAAAATGCCTGTAACAAATATAAAAGCGAATAAAGTAATGATTTTATGTAGTTTTTTCATCTTAAAAATGTAATCTCTTTCTATAAAGACGCTTCATTTTAACAAACGTTACACAAATTTTAAGATTTCTTTAACTTAATGAAACTCAATTTTAAAAACTACGAAGTAGTTTATTAAAATTGTAAGTTGAATTAATCCCGTTGAAAAACGGGATCTATTATTTAATATTAAAAGATTTGGATTGCAATCTATTGGACATTTTGATTTAATTAACTACAAAATTAATAGCTTTTTCTAAAATTTTCACATTGATTTTTCCTGTTCCAATTAATTCACCATCTGCCTGAATATAAGGTGCAGAAGTTAAAGGAGTTACCGTAATTTCTTTTGTTTTATAGGTTTCAACTTTCTTATGATTCACAAATTTTCCATTATATAATTTATTAATATTTAATAATAAATCGAATAAAGTAATATTTTTTGCAATGGTTATATCTAAGAATCCATCAGACGTATGTACATCTTTTGTAAACTGCATTCCGTTACCAGAATATTTACAAATTCCAAGAATTGTCATCAAGCAATTTGTTTCAATTTCTTTATCATCAAAAGTTACTTTAAAAATAGATTTTTTATAAAAAAATAACCCATAAGTTCCTGCTAGTAAGTATGATAATGAGCCAAAAGGTCTAAATTTTTTAAGCTTATTAACAATAAATCCATCATACCCTAAACCTGCAACATTATTAAAATATCGAATGTCATTATTACCAGAATCTAAAACCCCAATATCTTGTAAAATTGTGTTTTTATGATCGATAATGTTAATAGCTTTTTTTATGTTTTTTGGTATGTTGTAGGTTTTAATCCAATCATTTCCAGTTCCTATAGGAATCACTGCAATAGTTATATCAGAAGTTTTTACATACCTTTGCGACATTATTCCGTTAACTACATGATGTAGTGTACCATCTCCACCTACAGAAATAATGTTTCTATAACCTTGTTCAATTGCGTTTTGTGTCAATTCAATTTCATGTTTAGAAAACTGTGTATAAGCAAAAGAATAGTCAATATTCTTGTTTTGTAATAATTGCTGAATTTTCTTCCATTTTTTAGAAAAATTTCTGCTTCCTGATTTAGGATTTGCAATTAAAAACCAAGAGTTTGACATATAAGTAAAATATAAATTGGTTGACAAAATACAAAATAGAATCATAATATAACATTTTATTAATGATAATAAAATTTAAATAGTTGTATTTTGGAATCACATAAATAGAAGTAAGAATTAATGACAAAAAAGAAGAAAAAAATATTTAAAAAGAAAGGTAACGTTGTAAAAGACTTAACCAGAAATATATTTAAAGTATTAAACCAAGACAAAGAAAAGTCTTATAATCACAAGCAAATTGCTGCAAAATTAAAGATTTCTGATACAGATGGGAAAACCCAAATTATTAAGAAATTAGCAGAATTAGCTACTAGTAAACAAATTAAAGAAGTAGATAGAGGTAAATTTCAAGTAAATGTTGATAAAAAATATTCTGTAGGTACGTTAGATGTAACATCTACCGGAAATGGATATTTTGTAACAGATGATTACGAGGATGATATTTTTATCCCAAACATAAATTTGGGTAAAGGTTTACATAATGATACGGTAAAAGCATTTGTATATAAAAAACGAAGCGGAAAGAAATATGAAGCTGATGTTGTAGAAATTATAGAACGTGCAAAAACAGAATTTGTTGGTGTTTTACAGAAGAATAAAAACAAAAATTTTGGTTTTGTAGTACCTGACAATAACAAAATGTATGCAGATATTTTTGTTTCTGAAAGTAAAATGAATGGGGCAGTAGATGGAGATAAAGTGCAGGCAAAATTGTTAGATTGGCCAAAAAATTCTAAAAATCCATTCGGGAAAATTACGACAGTTCTTGGTAAACCGGGTGAGCATAATACAGAAATGCATTCTATTTTATTAGAATACGATTTACCTTATGAATTTGAACCAGAAGTAGAAAAAGAAGCAGAAAACTTATCCGTAGAAATTACAAAAGAGGAGATTTCTAAGCGTAGAGATATGCGTAAAGATTTAACTTTTACCATAGATCCTAAAGATGCAAAAGATTTTGATGATGCATTGTCATTCACAAAATTAGAAAATGGTAATTTCGAAATAGGAATTCATATTGCAGATGTTTCGCATTATTTAGAGCCTAAAACTATTTTAGATGATGAAGCTTATAAAAGAGCAACATCTGTTTATTTAGTGGATAGAGTAGTACCAATGCTACCAGAAATGTTATCAAACGGAGTTTGTTCTTTAAGACCAAATGAAGAAAAGTTAACTTTTTCTGCTGTGTTTGAAATCAATCAAAAAGCACAAATAGTAGGGGAGTGGTTTGGTAGAACTGTTACATATTCAGATCAACGTTTTGCATATGAAGAAGCACAATCTATTATAGAAAATTGTGAGTTATCTGATGATATTCAGGAATATATAATGCCAGAGGATATTTCTATTATTGATGCAGCATATACAGTAACATCAGAAATTGTAGAAGCTACTTTAAAGTTAGATGAATTGGCTAAAATTCTTCGTAAAAAAAGAATGAAAGATGGCGCAATTTCTTTTGATAGAGTAGAGGTGAAGTTCAATTTAGATGAAGAAGCAAACCCAGTTGGTGTTTTCTTTAAAGAATCTAAAGATGCTAATAAATTAATTGAAGAATTTATGTTATTAGCAAATAGAAAAGTTGCTGAGGTTATTGGTTTTTCTAAAGGAAAAGCAACGAACAAAACATTTATTTACAGAATTCATGATGAGCCAGATGTAGAAAAACTAGCTTCTTTACAAAACATGATTAGTAAATTTGGATATAAAATTAATACAGATACAAAAGAAACTACTTCAGATTCTTTAAATCAGTTATTAAGTGATGTGCATGGTAAAGCAGAATCTAATATGATTGAAACTTTAACCATTAGAACCATGTCTAAAGCTAAATATACGACTCAGAATATTGGTCATTATGGTTTAGCATTTGATTATTATAGTCATTTTACATCCCCTATAAGACGTTATCCTGATGTAATGACACATAGATTATTGCAACACTATTTAGATGGCGGAGATACGCCTAAACCACTTCCTTATGAAGAAAGGTGTAAACATTCATCTAATAGAGAAGAATTAGCTTCTAAAGCAGAAAGATCATCGATTAAGTATATGCAGATTAAATATATGCAAGATCATAAAGATGAAGAATTTGAAGGTGTAATAACTGGTGTTACAGAATGGGGAATTTATGTAGAAATTGCTTCGAATAAATGTGAAGGGATGGTTAGAATCAGAGATATTAAAAGCGATTATTATATTTTTGATGAAAAACAATATGCTATTGTAGGGCAATCATCTAGAAAAATATACCAATTAGGAGATGATGTTACCATAAAAGTGAAAAATACAGATTTAGAACGTAAACATTTAGATTTTACTTTGATAGAAAAATAAAATATAAAAGCTTTATACTTAAAAAAATACGTCATTTGACGTATTTTTTTTAAATTAATTTTCAATTTTTTATATTGATAAAGGTTTTATTAATATAAAATTAATAAATAAAATTGGTGATTGTTTCGTTTATTATCCATCTTTGTCACAATAAAACATTAAAAAAGTCTTTATACTGGTATACTTATTGATTTAAGTATAATAATCAAACTTTAATACAATGAAAAAAATAATTTATATATGTGCATTTATTTTTAGCTTTAACGCTTTAGCACAAGAAATAGTCACTAAAAACTTAGGAGATTATACTACTTTAAAAGTTTATAATGGTATAGAATTAGAATTGATTAAATCTGATGAGCAAAAATTAGAAATCACAGGTGAAAAGTCTGAAATGGTAAAAGTTAAGAATGTAAATAACACCTTAAAATTATCATTACCTTTTTCTTTAAAACCAGAAAATAATGCTGCAAATGGTCAAGTTTTAATAAAACTATATTATAATAAGAACATCGCAGTTATAGATGCTAATGAAGGTTCTACCATTACAGGTAAAGAAATTTCTCAAGATAAATTAGAAGTAAACGTACAAGAAAGAGCTTTTATAAATTTAGTTTTAAAAGTAAAACACCTAGAAGTAATAGCATCTTCTGGTGGAATTATTAAATTAACTGGGACTGCAAAGAACCAAAATGTAGATGTAGATTTGTATGGAATTTATAATGGATTTACTTTAAAAGCTAAGGCTAATTCTACTATTGTAGCAGGTACAGGTGCAAAAGCAGAAGTTTTTGCTGGCGAAACTTTAAACGCTAAAGTAAGTTTTGGTGGATCAATTTTTTATAAAGGAAACCCAGAAGTTATAAAAAATAAAAAAGTTATTGGAGGTATTATTCAAAAAAGAGATTAATAAAATCCTTTTTGTATCTTTGTAGCTAATAAAATTAAAAAAAGATGAATAGTTTTTCTATATATTTTGGTATGATTGGTGGCATGCAAATAGCCATAATTGTTGTAGTAGTTTTACTTTTTTTTGGTGGAAAAAAAATACCAGAATTAATGAAAGGTTTAGGTAGCGGAATTAAAGAATTTAAAAATGCTGCTAAAGAAGAATCTGAAGAAAAATTAGAAGAAAAGAAGTAAATCTATTTTTTTATAAAAAATCAATAAAGCTCAATTTGTATTATACAAATTGAGCTTTATTGATTTGGTACAATTATAAAAACCAATCAGACATATACTCACAAACACTGCTTGAAATAATATGTATTTATTAATTTTTGTAGTATTTAGTGATAATAAAAATGTCTTATTAGAATAATAAAAGCCCAATTTGTTAAATACAAACTGAGCTTTCTCATAAAATAAAAATTCCCCAACTTTTAATTTTAATTATTATTACAAATATAGGCTACAAGTTAATATTAATTTAAAATTTGTTATAAGAAGGAAGGTTTTAAAGGTATTTGGGATGAATGGGATGTTTTAATTTAGTAAACTTTGTAAAGATTGCTTAGAAAATTTCCTTGAAACTGGAATATTAAAAGAAATAAATTCTGATTTTAGTAAATAACCTCTCGCATTTCCAGAAATATCATTTATATAATTAATGTTTACAATATAACTTTTATGGCATTTAATGACATTAGAATAATCTTTTAATTCCGTTACAATTTTTATTAATGTAACTCTAAGTATTTTTTCTTTTAAATCGTTATCATCTTTTAAAAAAAAGCTAGCATAATTTCCTTGAGAAGTTATATAAACTAAATCATCTATATTGAAAGTAATTTTTTCCTTTGCATTATCAGATTTTATAGTTATTTCTTTCGTTAGTTTTTTAGAATTATTAAGTTCTTTATATCTCTTAATTTCTTTAATTTCAAGTACCTTTTTTTCTCTTCTTTCTCTAACACTTTTCTCATTGATAAATACAAAAAATGTTAGCGGAATTAAACTAATTAAAAACGTATAAGAAAGAAATTGTAAAAGGGTTAATTTTCTAAGATGATAAGGTTCTTTATACATTTCTCCAAAATACCATAAGAGGATTCCTATAAAAGTAATCCCTATCGTCATTAAGAAAAGGTTTCTACCAATAGTCCAATTATCTTCATTAAAATATTTTTTAAAAATAAGCGCAGGTATATATAAAACAATAAAAGTGGCTAAAAAAGCAACAATACCTATTCCTAAAGTGTATTTTAAAACAATCACCTCGAATTCAATGATATAAAAAGGTTTAAAAATATACAAGAAAAGAAATATAAATAAGCCATGATAAAAACTTATTTTAAGCTTAAACTTAATTGTAGGATTAAAATAATAAGGTTTTGAGAGCCAATTAAGTATATTTTTCATAGAAATTTAAAGTAGTTGAATTTACGAATTAAATTCTTAAGGTCTTCTTTTTTATAACTCTCAGAAATATAAATTTGTATCGATAATAATTTCGATTTTAAAAGGTTATCCCTAGTACTTTTATAAATTGTATCTATAAAATTTCTTTGACAATAAATAAAAATTAATTCATTTACACAAAAAATATACTTTATTTATTATTTTAATTGATTAAGACTTTGGTTTTGAATACATTTTTTTTCAAGACCATTTTTAATCCAAAAAAGGGTAACAAAGAATTAACTGCTATTAAAAGTAACTTGAAACATCAACAGTTAAAATACAAAAGGATTTAATACTTATTTATTTTAAAATTGTTCTTTATCTATTTCAAATAGGGTAGAGGATACCTTTTTTTAAAAATTGGAAATAAAAAAACCAAAACAATATTGTTTTGGTTTATCTTTTTTAAAACATTAATAAAGTTATTTTTATTCTGTTTTTTCTTTAGGTTTTTGGTTTTTCATAGCTTCACCTATTTGATTACTAGCGGTAAAACTAGCAACCATATCATTTAACATAGTACTTCCTGCTTGCGGTGAATTAGGTAATAAAATTAAATTACTGTTTGTCTGCTGACCAATAGATTGTAAAGTATCATAATGTTGTGTTACAACAATTAAAGCAGATGCTTCTTGACTATTGATACCAACCTTATTTAAAACTTCTACAGACTCTTCTAAACCACGTGCAATCTCACGTCTTTGGTCTGCAATACCTTGTCCTTGTAAACGTTTGCTTTCTGCTTCTGCTTTTGCACGTTCTACAATTAAAATACGTTGTGCATCTCCTTCGTATTGTGCAGCAGTTTTTTCTCTATCTGCAGCATTAATTCTATTCATTGCTTCTTTTACTTGTGCATCAGGATCAATATCTGTTACCAAAGTTTTAATAATGTCATAACCATACGTCATCATTGCTTCATTTAACTCAGATTTTACAGCAATTGCAACATCATCTTTTTTCACAAAAACATCATCTAATTTCATTTTTGGAACTTCAGCTCTTACAACATCAAAAACATAAGATGTAATTTGATCATGTGGGTAATCTAATTTATAAAAAGCATCATATACTTTATCATAAATAACTTTGTATTGTACAGAAACTTTTAATTTCACAAAAACATCATCTAACGTTTTAGTTTCTATGATAACATCTAATTGCTGAATCTTTAAACTCATCTTTCCCGCAACTTTATCTATAACTGGTATTTTTAAATGTAATCCAGATTGACGAATACTATGGAATTTTCCAAAGCGTTCTAAAATTGCTGCAGTTTGTTGTTTTACAGTAAAAAAGGAAGCAAATAATAATACTCCAATTAAAACAATAATCATAATAAAAGGTGATGATATCATAACATAATTTTTTTAGGTTAATAATTTGATTTATTGTAAAGATACTGAATTTCAGTAGTTATCTATTAGACGAATTTTTATAATATTGTTACATTTTATAAAACAGAAAATCCTGTAAAAACATAATTTTACAGGATTTTTTATAGCATTTTAAAGTTTATTCTTTTTTTTCTTCTTCTTCTTTTGGAAAAATCTTATACATCTTTCTGTTGTACTTAATCCATTTTTTATATTGTTTGCCAGAAAGTAAAGCTTTCATGGTTTTATCAAGTTTTTTATCTTCTACTTTTAGTGTTTCATAAAGTGGCTTTAAGCTTTCACCCATTTTTTTTTGAATCTTATTCTGATTAGAATAATCACCACTTTTCATTGCACTTTTTTGAAAACTATCTACCATTTCTTTGGTACTTCTCAATAAAAAACTATTAATTCTAGTGATATCTTTAATATCTTTATTATACTTAGTAAGTATAGTAGAAAATTGTTTTCCTTCTTTAGAAGATAATTTTATGCTCGATTTTTTTGCAGATTTTTTAATGTCATAAACTATAATCCCTATATATTGTTCTATATTAAAATTAGGTTCAGGCGCTTTTTGTGGAGTTTGCATTGATTGCCTTTGACGCTGCTGATTTCGACTATTTCCATACTGAGCCTTTGCTGTAAAAGCAGAACATAAAATTAAAAGTAATACTATTTTTTTCATAATTTATAATTTTGAAATGGCATTTTCAAGCCTTTTTACAGTTTCTTCTTTGCCAATCATTGCAATGATATCAAATAAATGTGGACCCGCTAATTTACCAACTAAAGATAATCTTAAAGGTTGCATAACTTTACCAAAACCAATTTCTTTGGCAGTAATCCATTCTTTGATTTCTTTTTCTGTATTTTCTGATGAAAAATCTTCTATTGAAGAAATAACAGTCATTAATTCAGTCATTAAATCTGGCGTTCCTTCTTTCCAATTTTTCTTTGATGCTTTTGCATCGTAATCTGTTGGAGTTTCAAAAAAGAAACTAGATAAATCCCAAAAATCCTTTACAAAAACAGCTCTTTCCTTAATTGAAGATACTACTTTTAAAACAAAGTCTTTTTCTTTAGAGATTCCTTTTTCTTCTAAAATAGGAATAAATAAATCAGTCAATTCTGCATCCTCTTTAGTTTGCATGTATTGTTGATTGAACCAACTTGCTTTTTCTGGACTAAATTTTGCTCCAGATTTACTCACACGTTTCAAATCGAAAGCTTCAATTAAACCTTCTAAAGAGAATATTTCTTGTTCTGTTCCAGGATTCCATCCTAAGAAAGCCAACATGTTAATAAAAGAATCAGAAAAATAACCATCTTCTTTATAACCACGTGAAACATCACCAGAAACTTCATTTGTATATTCTAAAGGAAACACAGGGAAACCTAATTTATCTCCATCACGTTTACTTAATTTTCCTTTTCCAACTGGTTTTAAAATTAAAGGTAAATGTGCAAATTTAGGCGCATCCCAACCAAAAGCTTTGTACAATAAAACATGTAATGGCATTGATGGTAACCATTCTTCACCACGAATTACGTGAGAGATTTCCATTAAATGATCATCAACAATATTTGCTAAATGATACGTTGGCATTCCATCGCCTTTAAATAAAATTTTATCATCTAAAGTATTGGTATCAATTCTAATGTTTCCACGAATTTCATCATCCATACGTAGCAATTCGTCTTGTGGAGTTTTAAAACGGATTACATAATTTTCGCCAGAATTGATTCTGTTTTGTACTTCTTCATCAGTTAAAACTAAAGAATTTACCAAACGTCCTTTTTCTCTGTTATGCCAATTATAGATAAAAGTTTTTCCTTCTGCTTCATGTCCTTTTCTTTCAGCATCTAAAGCTTCAGGAGAATCAAAACAATAATATGCCCAGCCGGTTTCAATTAATTGATCTGCGTATTTTTTATATAATTCTTTACGTTCAGATTGTCTGTAAGGACCAAATTTTTCGTTTTTTCCTGGTCCTTCATCAAAAGGAATATTACACCAATCTAATGCGTCTATAATATACTGTTCTGCATTTGCAACATAACGGGTTTGGTCTGTGTCTTCTATTCTTAAGACAAAAGTTCCGTTATATTTTTTAGCAAATAAATAATTATATAAAGCTGTTCTTACACCGCCAATATGTAAAGGTCCTGTAGGACTTGGTGCAAAACGCACACGAACATTTGATTCCATTTTTTGTATATTTTTGATTCCTGTTTTCACAGGAAAGACATTTTTAATGTACCTTAAAGAAAGTTTAAGGTGCTTTTTTCATTTTGCAAAGATACTTTTTCTATTAGAGAAGAGAAATTAGAGAGCAGAAAAATGAGTAGCTTTTATAGGATTTAGTATTTTTATCAAATGAAAATGAAAAAGCATTGTGATTTATGCGATCATCAGGTTTTGAGCCTTGAGAAAGGAACTGTTTGTAGTGTTACAAACAAGAAACCTTTTTTTAATAGAACTTGTGCTAATATTGATTTTAATAATAATTTTATGTATATCCGTAAACACTAATAATTACTAAATTTCACTTATCTTTCATCAAATCCTACTTTATGAATATT
>JQIA01000351.1_pt1 | contig 22746 bp, 16 predicted proteins | sample 811431 | NCBI WGS metagenome assembly JQIA01 (sample SAMN02998118, study PRJNA258478) | marine sediment metagenome | biome: marine; feature: seafloor; material: sediment; isolation source: oil-polluted sediment collected from 3 locations (0.5 km, 0.7 km and 0.9 km)... | place: USA: Gulf of Mexico ...
ACGATAATATCATTTTCTTAAGAAAATTGATTGAAGGTGGAACAAATAGAAGCTACGGTATTCAGGTTGCAAGGTTGGCCGGTGTACCTCAGTCAATCATAAAGCGTGCAAAAAAAGTGTTGATGAGCATAGAAAATGATACAAACGGGCAGAGTCGCAAGCTCAGCAGCAAGCTCGACAAGAAAAAGAAAAAAAAAGATGCACATGTTCAGCTCTCACTCTTCAGTGAACCGGGAAACCCGGTTATTGAAAAGCTACAGAGTATTGAGATCTCTTCAATGACTCCGTTAGAAGCATTGAACATACTGAGTGAGCTAAAAATTCAGTCGAAAGATATGGATCCGAATGATTGTTAAAGAGTTGGAAATAAATAAGTGATTGGAATTTGTGCACTGATTCAGGTCACATATAGTCGATCTGAGTGAACAAAACCGCAGGTGTGGTTGTATTACATTGAGGATTTTGTGATTGAGAATCGGCTAAAGATGGCCTGAAGCAGGGATGCAAAAACGATGAGTTATTTATTTCCAGCGACTAAGTCAGGTTATTTAAACTTTTTAGGAAATACTTTTTTTATATGTCAGTAAAAACCATAACAACAGTAAAAAAAACAGCTGAGTATTTTGTAATACTATTTATTATTCAGATTTGTTTGTTGGCATTTACTACACAGGTATACGCCAAATGCACTCAACCTGACTGTAAGTACTACACGGCTGAAAATACTTACAATAAACTCCTAAAAAACCAGAAACTGAAAAAACGCAGAGATAAATGGCTTGACTGTATTAAACAATTTAAGGCTGTTACAGCTATGGAGCCAAATGGAACCTGGGCGGCACCGAGCCTTTATATGACGGGTCTGTTGTATAACAATCTGTATAAGTATTCTCATAATAAGAAAGATTTAAACAATGCAGTTGATTATCTGACCCGTACCACAAAATTTAAAAAAAGCAGGTACAGCCAGCAAGCATCAAAATTACTGAGGAAGTTACCCGTTCTAAAAAAAACCGATAAGAAGCGATCCCCTGTTAAACAGAAAAAAATAAAAAGTGTTAAAAAAATAAAAAAGAAGACTCCCGTCGTGCCTAAAAAATCGTCCGGCATACAAACCACTGTAAAAGGGTTACGATACGGTTCACTGCCAACCCGTACCAGAATTGTTATCGATACTGACAATGCTGTAGAATTTAAATACGGTCTTCTGAAAAAAAATGTAAAAAAGAACAAGCGTTTATATGTAGACCTTAAAAGAAGTACTCTCGGTAATAATGTCCGCGGAAAAATATTACTTGATGACAAAAGAGTTAAAAGTATACGAACAGGCTATTATACACCCGAGGTTGTCAGAATTGCTATAGACCTGAAGACCTACAAAGATTATAAAATTTTTGCCCTTAGAAGCCCCTCAAGAGTTGTAATAGACGTCTGGGGGCATTCAACATCGAATTCCGATACAAACGGAACGGCCAAAGTAGAAGAGCAGCCCCAATCTGTTACAAATATTATCTCCTCTTTAGGTAATGATCTGGCAAAACAATTTGCCCTTGGAGTCAAAAGAATTGTTATTGACCCGGGCCATGGTGGAAAGGACAGAGGTGCACCCGGTTACACTAAAGGCACATATGAAAAAGACATTGTTCTTTCCATCGGGAAAAAGCTCGCAAAGAGAATTAAACAGGAACTCAAATGTGAAGTTATTTTAACCAGAAGTACAGATAAATTTATATCTCTTGAGGAGCGGACAAGAATAGCCAATAGAAACAAGGCGGATTTATTTATATCAATCCATACAAATGCCTCCCGAAGTAAGAAAGCATATGGAATTGAAACCTATTTTCTTAACCTTGCTAAAGATAAAACTTCTGTATCAGTTGCTGCCCGAGAGAATGCTACAACCGAAAAAAGTATCAGCGACCTTCAGACAATCTTGAACAGCCTGATGAAAAATAGCAAGATAACTGAATCGAGCAAGCTCGCTAAATATGTTCAACGGTCGATGTACTCAACACTTAGAAAAAAATACAGCAGAATCAAGAATAAAGGTGTAAAACAGGCTCCTTTTTATGTACTTTTAGGTGCACGAATGCCGTCAATTCTTGTTGAAACCTCCTTTATCAGTAATAAAAGAGAGTGTAACAGGTTGAAAGCAGACGCCTATCAAAACAGAATCTGTAATTCAATTGTTGACGGTATCAAAAAATATATTGATGCGACCAAATTTTGATAATTCTGTAAAAATTATTTAGATGGCTAAGGAAACTGTTCCATATACGCTGCGAAGCAAGTGCCCTTGGGGTACAATATTTAGTGATTGGCCAGGCTTTAAGTAGTATAGGTGATACATCGAAAGTCTGGTCAATCACTAAAGTGAAGTAGATGGGACTTTTTACGACGCATCAAGTTTTAAGTTACCATTTTGACCACCCCCATTATGGGAAATTAGTATTGAAATCCGATATATCCTGTTATACAATGGTTAAATTCTTGTCAGCCTTATCTGGCAGAACGATCCGCTTTTTTTATTCAAGTTGTATGTGACACACAAAAAGCAAATTACTTTCAGTGACTAAATGACGTGTGAAGTACCGGAGGATGATTTTTGACACCAGCCCATGAAAAACAGGATTTCAGAAAATCGATAGAAAACCTTGAAAAAATCATTGCACTGCAAAAAAAAGAACTGGAAGGGTTAAAAGAGCAGAGAAAAGTATATCTATCTGATTTTGAAAGTAATGCAGACGACTACAGGTCAATTTTAAATAATATTCAGGATGGTTTTTTTGAAATTAACTTAGATGGCCGACTGACGTTTTTCAACAAAGCAATGTGCCTGACCTCAGGCTACACGGCAGAAGAACTCTTAGGACTTCATTACAATCGATATACTACCGGAAAAACAACCACCTTAATCTATGAGGTTTTTTCCGAAATCTATAAAACAGGAAAACCCGGCAGTATTTTCGACTATGAAATGGTTCGAAAAGACGGTCAGGTTAAAATAATTTCTGTTTCTGTCTCTCTCATTAAGAATAATGCAAGAGAACCGATCGGCTTTCGTGGTATTGCAAGAGATATCACCTCAAGTAAAGAGGCAGAAAAAGCACTTGAACTGTCTCATAATGAACTTGAAAAACAGGTAAAAATAAGAACTGAGGAGCTGATAAAGGCAAAAGAAATTGCCGATATTTCTTCAAAAACAAAAACAGAATTTCTTGCCAACATGAGTCATGAGATCAGAACCCCGTTGAATGCAATCATCGGCATGTCGGATCTTTTGATTTCAACTGATCACCCATATAAACAAAAAGAATATCTGAGCATTATCCGAAACTCTTCAAAATCGCTTTTAGATCTCGTCAATGACATCCTTGATTATTCCAAAATCGATGAGGACCAGCTTGATTTTGAAACTATTCATTTTAACCTTCAGGATATTATTGATGATGTCGCCGGAATGTTTCTTGAAAAAAACATGGCAAAACAGCTTGAACTGATCATAGATATTAAACCTAACGTCCCAAAAAATCTCTCAGGAGATCCTGTAAGATTAAGACAGGTTCTTGTAAATCTGCTGTCCAACGCATTTAAATTTACTGAAAGAGGAGAGATCTGTATTTCTGTTGCGATTCATTCAAAGAGCAACGATTTTACAGACCTGATTTTTTGTGTCAAGGACACAGGTATCGGGATAGACCCAGAGCTTTGTGATTCTACAAGTTCAACACTGTTTGACGCCTTTGCACAGGTCGATGGTTCAACAACAAGAAAATATGGTGGAACGGGTCTTGGACTTGCCATCTGTAAAAAAATCGTTTCGATGCTACATGGGTTTATCTGGGTGGAAAGCATTATAGGCAGGGGCTCTTCATTCTTTTTCACCTCTAAATTCAAAGAACATTCAACCATTGAAAGAAAAGTAATTACTCTTCCCGAAAACATTACAGGTAAAAAAATTCTCATTGTTGATGATAACCCGTCAACCCTAATGGTGATCAAAAGATATATTGAATCTTTCAACTTTAAAGCAACAATCGTCGAAACGGCTGACAAAGCATTGGAAGCATACAAAAAAGCTCTGTCGGAGGAACCGTTCAGTCTAATCCTCATGGATATAAGACTTAAAGGAGAAGACGGAATAAAGATAGCAAAAATAATTAAAGAAAATAAAACAGAGATACAAACACCCATCATTATGGTCAGTGCCTTTGGTAGTGAAAAAGAAATGCTAAGAGCTAAAAAAGCCGGCGTTGAGGGCTTTTTAATGAAACCAGTGAAGCAGTCCTTATTATTTGACACGATTATGGAGGTTTTTGGGAATGACTCCTTAAAATTCGACGGCCCGGTTCAAACTGCCGACCAGGAAGAGTTTACAGGTCTTTGCCTTCTTGTCGTTGAAGACAATCCTATAAACCAAATTGTAGTCACTGAAATGCTTGATATTCCTGGCCTAACATTGGATATTGCTGACAACGGATGTGATGCCATTGAGCATCTAAGAAACAAGTCTTATGATGCCGTCCTGATGGATATCCAAATGCCTAAAATGGATGGCCTTGAAGCGACAAAAACAATCAGAAACAAACTTAATCTTAAGGATCTTCCAATCATTGCCATGACAGCTCATGCGATGTATGGCGACCGAGAAAAATGTCTTTCCGTTGGAATGAACGATTATATATCCAAGCCATTGGATCGGCAGCTCCTTTTGGCAACCATTAAGAAAAACATTGAAAAGACCTTTACAGCACCAATAGAAAATAAAAAAAACCCTTTATTCAACCTGACCTCAATTCAGCATAAATCTCCCGGCCTAAATATCAGAGAAGGAATAACCAGGCTTGGCGGATCATGGGAAAAATATCTGGAAATTTTAAAAAGTTTCGCAAAATCATTTGAAAATTTTTCAGAAACAACACGGAACATGATTAGAGAACAAGATTTTGAAAATATCAGTATTAATGCGCATTCGATGAAAGGAACTTCTGGAAACATATCTGCAAACGAGCTTTACCTTTCAGTTAAAATATTTGAAGAAACTTTAAACAAAAAAAATATTGAAGAAATTAAAGATTCCTTTGTAGCTGTCGAAGATGCCCTAAGTATCGTGATGGAATCGATAAAAAGACTTTTGAAAAGTCAGGCGTTATATCAGGAAAAAACAGTTCCAAAGCAAGAATATACCTGCTTTGATGCTTCTAAAGTATTAGAAGTCTTTCCAGTTCTTCGTGCTAGTTTAATTGACCTTGATCCTGTTGAAACGGAACAATATATTGAAGAGCTCAATACATTTTTTTCTCATGAAGATACCGATAGTGAACTGCTTAGAATTTTCAACAAAATGGTAGACGGCATCAATGAATATAATTTTGAAGATGCTATTATATTATTAGATGAGCTGCAACTCAAAGTAAAAGGAGAGTAATATGTTGAAAAAAACAATTCTGGTAACGGTATTATTTTTCTTTCATATGACCTCTTATCTTCTGGCGGACCAAAGTGAAACACTTGCAGCTGATAATCTCGAAAAGCTTCTTTTAACCGGAAGTTGTTCAGGGTGTTACCTTAAAGGGGTTAATCTTGAAGGTGCCGATTTAAATAAAGCTAACCTTCAGAATGCAACGCTTACAAATGTAAACTTTTCCAAAGCAGACCTTACCGGCGCAAACTTCTCTGGTGCAAATCTTAGATACACCTCTTTTAAAAACACTAAAGCTGTCGGTACAAATATGAGTGGTGCGGACCTCAGTAGTGCCGATCTCACTGAAGCTGATTTTACCAATGCAGATCTTTCGTATACGAATCTTTTCAATATAATAAAAAAGAAGACAGTTTTTAAGAATACACGCTTTGAAAATGCTGTTATGAACAATTAAAAAACTTCTGCACAACTTAAAAACCCAAAATACAGGGTTCCCCTTCATCTGACTTTATTAATTTGAAGTATCTACCCGTCACTATTAATAAAAACTCTTGACGTACACGATATATTTCATGTATTTTACGTAGTTTATTCTTTTCGTATGATAAGAGTTTCAGTGTGGCCGTAAACCTTTTTATGTTGGTTTAACTATTTAAAAAGGTGTTACAAATTTAAATAGTGTTCAAAGGAGTAATATGTCAGAAAAAGATCAACGGCCTTTAAGAATCTGTATGATCAGCTACAGAAGCAATCCTCATTGCGGGGGACAAGGCGTATATATCAGAAACCTAAGTCGGGCCCTTACTGATTTAGGTCACCATGTTGAAGTTATCGCAGGGCCACCAGACCCGCTGCTCGACAATGATGTTAAACTTTCAATGCTTGATTGTTTGAACTTATATGACCCTGAGAACATGTTCCGCGTACCAAATACGGAAGAGTTTAAAAATCCGATTAACCTTATTGAATGGCTAAGCATCAGTACTATGGGATATCCTGAACCTTTTACATTTGGTATCAGGGCCTATAACTATCTAAAAAACAGGCTTGATGATTATGATATTATTCACGATAACCAAAGTCTTTCGTACGGTGTCTGGGCTCTAAGCAAAGAAAAACCCACTATAGCAACAATTCACCATCCGATTACTGTAGATAGAAAAATTGCAATTAACAGCGTTACATCAATCTGGAAAAAATTCAAACACTACAGATGGTATTCATTTATAGGTATGCAAAAAAGAGTTGCAAAACAGCTCCAAAAAATCATCACCGTTTCTGACTTTTCCCAGGATGACATTATTAGTGAGTTCAAGCTTAAAAAAGACCGTTTTACTGTCGTACCAAATGGAATTGACACAAATATATTCTATCCGATTCCTGAAATCAAACGTGAACCGAACAGAATTATTGTTACTAATAGCGCCGATACACCATTAAAAGGATTGTATTATCTGCTTCAGGCTGTTCATGAAATATCTCAGAAACGGGAAATAAAACTGACTGTTATCGGTACACCAAAGAAAAACGGCGGTATCGAAAAGCTCATTGAAAAGCTTCAAATCGCTGATCTTATAGATTTTACCGGTAGAATAACAGATGAAGAATTTGTTAAACAATACGCAAAAGCTTCAATCGCTATCGTACCTTCGGTCTATGAAGGATTCGGACTTCCTGTCGGTGAGGCAATGGCAAGCGGTATACCGGTTATCAGTACAACAGGTGGCGCACTTCCTGAAGTCGCAGGTGATGCAGCAGTTCTCGTTCCACCGGAGCAACCAAAAGCTCTTGCAAAAGCAATAATGGAACTTTTAGACGATCCTGAACGCCTTGAGCAACTAGGCAAAGCCGGGTACGAAAGAGTAATGAATCAATTTACATGGAAAAATGCGGCTGAAAAAACCGTAGAAGCTTACAGGGAGACAATCAGTGGTTACAATAAACTTAAACAAAATTAAAATTAAACCGGGCTTCAAAATCCTTGATATTGGCTGTGGGCCCGGAAGACACGTAAGTGCACTCTATTCACACGAAAATGTTACTGTTATCGGAGCAGATTTAAGCCATGATGATTTAAAAGAAGGTGTTGCAAGACTTGAGTATCACGATGCTGTAGGAGCACATTGCGGCGGTCACTGGGCATTCACGACTGCTGATATTACTGACCTCCCCTTTCGTGATGATTATTTTGACCTTGTTATCTGCTCGGAGGTAATGGAGCATATCCCGAATGAACAAGCCGCTGCGGCAGAATTATTGAGAGTCACAAAAACGGGCCAGAACCTTATTGTAAGTGTTCCAAGATTCTGGCCGGAAAAAATCTGCTGGGCTCTTTCTGACACCTATTTCAATGCGAATCAGGGGCATATACGTATTTATAAAAAGAAACGACTCGTCAGCATGATAGAAAATATTGGGGCAAAGTATCTTTTTGGTCATCATGCTCACAGTATTCATTCCCCGTACTGGTGGTTGAAATGCTTCGTGGGACCCTCAAGGGAAGATTCATTCGCTGTCAATTTATATAAAAGATACCTGACGTGGGACATCATGAAAAAACCATGGATTTCGAAATTTACAGATAAACTCCTCAACCCCGTCATGGGAAAAAGTCTTGTCCTCTACTTTAAAAAGTAATATAATAGATAATTATTACGTAAAAAAGTTATAAATCATCGTCGGTATATAATCTACCGACGATGATAAACAACCAGTTTCACTTAGTTTTTCTCACCAGACCATTATAAAATAACAAGTTATATAGATCATCACATCGCGAAATATTTGTCGACAGTATAGCCATCGGAATTGGTCCTGTACCGTCATAATTTGTGTATCCACATAACCGGTTAAATTAAACAACAGCTGATACTGACAATGACTCATTCCAAAAAGAAAAAAATTCTTCACGGACTTCTTATCGTCTTCATCGCCCTGATGCTAGCCATAACTGCTGATATCTCAGGCATTTCCTCCGTTTTTGAGAGAAAATCGATAGATATAAGAACAAAGTTGTGCAGGATGGATAAAACAATACCTGACGATATCGTAATTATACTGATAGACGAAACATCGCTTCAGGCAATGAATGAAATCGTAGGACGATGGCCGTGGCCACGATATGTTCATGCGGACCTGATTGATTATCTTTCTATGTGTGGGGCAGAATCGATCATCATGGATATTATTTTTTCTGAAAATCAAATCATTAATTCAGATACAGACTCTGAATCAGATCCTAACGATATCAGACTTGCAGAATCTACTTTAAATGCAGGCAATGTCTTCCATGCTGGTGTAATCAAAACTGACTACGAAGACGAGGTAAACTCTGAAATATTGGATCAACTACTACCGGATTCTTTTTCAAACAAATTCGGTATTAAAGTCAATCATGATGGTGAGGACATCTCATATAACGCTTTTTATCTTCCCATTGACGAGCTTCATCAGGGTTCACAAGGTATAGGTATCGTCTCATTCGGTGCCGATGAAGACCTTGTAAATAGAAGTGAGAAGCTGTTGTTTAATTACCATGATAACTATTTTCCTTCACATGGTTTTGCACCGGTCCTAAAAAGACTGTCCTATAAACATATAAACTCAACACCTGACTCTCTTAAGGTTGTAAAAAAAGATAACTCTGTTCTTGATATACCAATAGGTGTGGATAGAGAGTACTACGTAAATATGTACGGCCGATTCAATACCTTTTCATATAGTGGTGTTATAGAAAGTCTTATTAAGATACAAAACGGTATCACTGAAGATTTGATGGTTCCACCCGAAGAATTCGAAGGTAAAATTGTTTTCATCGGTACAAATGCAGCGGCGACTTACGATCAGAAAAATACTTCAATTGGTAAATCAGTACCGGGTGTGTTTTTACATGCTTCAGTTTGCGGGAATATTCTCACACAGGATTTCTTAAAATTTCAATCGACACTGGTAAATTTTATTCCACTTATACTCCTGCTTGTATCAACTGTTTTTTCAGTTTTGTTCATGAGAAAAATTGCCCTACAGATTTATTTCCCTATGATTCTTTTAGGTTGCTATCTTTTGCTGGCTATACTGGTCTTTAAAAACAATATAGTCATCAGCGTGGCAACACCTTCTTTTGCAATCTTCTTCAGCTATCTTACGACATTTACATATATCAGTTTCACTGAAGGTAAAGAAAAAAGAAAAGTCAAAAATATTTTAGGCCAATATGTTTCTCCGGCAATGCTTTCGACTGTTCTTGAAAGCAGTTCTGAAGAATATTTAAAAGCTGAAGTCGGGGCAAAGGAAAATCTTACTGTCTTCTTTTCTGATATCCGGGGTTTCACAACAATTTCAGAGCAATACCCTGTTGAAAAAGTTGTTGAAACGCTGAATTCTTACCTTTCTTTGATGGTCGATATTATTTTCAAAAACAGCGGAACACTCGATAAGTTTATCGGCGATGCAGTTGTCGCATTCTGGGGTGCCCCTGTAAAATTTGATGACCACCACTACAAAGCAGTTCTTTCAGCAATTCAAATGATAGATGCTCTTGAAGCTTACAATCTGACAAATAAAGAGCTCGGACTTCCTGAACTTACTATCGGAATCGGTATCCATACGGATGATGTTATTTTAGGTAATATCGGCTCCTCCAAAAAACTCGATTATACTGTTATCGGCGATGGTGTAAATTTAACATCAAGACTCGAAGGTCTTACGAAATCATACTTTTCTTCAATACTGATATCCCAAACAACCTATGAGGCCGTATGTGATAAAATCTGCTGTCGGGTTGCCGATTATGTAAAAGTCAAAGGCAAGAACGAACCTGTTAAAATCTATGATGTTCTTGGTGAGGCCAACACTATTACAGAAGATAAAAAAGCCATTGCTGAGCTGACAACAAATGGGTTCAATGCCTATAAAAATAAAAATTTTGAAAAAGCCATGAATATCTACAATGAAATTATAAAAATAAGCCCGGAAGACAGACTGATATTATTGTTCATGGAAAGATGTCGTGAATACATTACAAACAACCCACCAGAAGATTGGGATGGTTGTTATACACATACATCAAAATAGGAGAACAAAATGAAGCATTTGTTAATCATTTTCATTGTCGCTTTGTTCCCGGCTCAGTCATATGCATTTAAAGCCTATGTTCACAGTATAAATGCAGCCGTGTATAAAACGCCATCTATGAAGTCAAAAAAGATTGCGACCCTTGATAAGGGAGAAAAACTGGAAGTAAAAAAATCTAAAGGAGCCTGGTACAAGATCAAATCGGCTACCGGTGGGGGTAAAACAGGATGGATATATAAATTTATGGTTCGAAAAAAACCGATCACCAACAGCAGTAAATTATATTCAAAACTAAAATCGTTTTTTTATAAAATCGAATCTATTTCAAAAAAATCGAGGCGACGACCATCCTCCTACACATCTACTGCTGCAGCCAGAGGTTTAAGGGAGAAAAGGCAGCATTTCGCAGAAAAGTATAATTCTGATTACAAATCACTTGAAGTGATTGAATCGATAGTTGTCACAGATGAAGAAGCGATGGAGTTCTTAAAAAAGGGAGGGGCGATATGAGAGATAAATTTATTATTCTTGTCCTGTTTATAATCTTTGTTTCATTTTCTTCTTCAATCTCCATTGCAGGCCGGAAAAGGCTGGAGTCTACATCAGATAAAACCTATTCAAAAATGAGTGATCTTGAAGCAGAGATTCGATTCGGAAGAGACCTTGCAGCAAGAATTCTCGGGAACTACAAACTTGTTTCAGATCAAAAACTCCTTCGATATGTGAACCTTGTCGGCAAAAGTGTTTCCCTCTATTCGGGTAGACCCGAGTTAAAATTTTACTTTGCCGTTCTTGACACAACTGAAGTCAATGCTTTTGCAACACCCGGCGGCTACATCTTCATTACAAAAGGTGCACTCTTAAAAATGGATAATGAAGCTCAGCTGGCAGCTGTTCTTGGCCATGAAATTTCACATATCACAAAAAAACATGTTGTCAGAAAGCTTGATATCAAAGGCCAGGACACCTCGGCAATTTCAGGTCTTTCAGCACTGGCTGGTGCAAACACAGAAGTCTTCAGAAACCTTCTTGAAACCTCAATCGACAAGGCATCAGAGATACTCTTTGAAACAGGTTATAAATTAAAAGAAGAACTTGAGGCTGACAGTTTAGGGACGTTAATGGCAAGTGCCGCCGGTTATCACCCTTCAGGTCTTAAAAACTTTCTTATCAAATCAAGAGGGTTTGAAAAAGAAGATATCACCTATAAAAAAGAGCATCCCCAACTGAAGGTAAGAATGATTGCGTTAAATAAAACACTGGCTTCAAACGGGTTGTTAAATATTAAACAGGTAAAGGTCAGGGGGCGATTTCATGAAAACGTTAAAAAATAATTTCTTATTACTTCTTACAGTTATTGTTCTGAATCCTGTATTAACAGCCTATTCAGATGATTATCATTATATAAACAACAACATAGGCAACAGAGCTACAGGTTTAGGCGGGGCATATACAGCAATCTCGGATGATACCGCCGGATGCTACTACAACCCGGCGGGAATCGCCTTTGCTTCCAGTAATAAAATGTCTGCGAGTGTCAATACCATTCAAACGTCAACCAAAGAATATAAGGGCGTATTACAGGGTACAGACGGAAGCCGCAAAAGCTGGGAACAGGAATCTTTTAATCTCCTCCCAAATTTTTTTGGTATTGTCCAGAAATTCGGCCCTGGTATGATGGGTCTTTCGTATGCAGTCCCTGAAGCTATTGAAAGGCGGCAAAAACAGACATTTACGAATATTCAGGGAGCAAGTGCCATAGACATGGTATCTATCAACACAAACGACAATGATAAATCTTACTTTATGGGGCCCTCATATGCTCTGAAGATAAATGATTCATTAGCTATTGGTACGACGCTCTATTACTATTACAGAGACACTGAGCTGATAACTAACTACTATTTTGATTTTGCATCCGGTGATACCCGTATATTTAACAGGTATAGTACAAAAAAATCTCATGGCTTTAAACCGAATATCGGTGTCATCTGGGAGCCAGTCGAAAATATTGCACTTGGACTGTCGATGTCAAAGCTGTGGATAACATCAACTGATTTAGAAATTCAGACGATCAACAATGACAATATTGATCCTTCAATCCTGACACTGGACCAATTCGAAAGCAGTCACAAAGATGACCAACCGCTCTCAACAAACCTCGGTCTTGCCTGGTTTTATTCACCATCCCTTCTATTCTCACTCGACCTTAAATATGTCGAAGAAGTTTATGATAAACAATATGTGTTAAACGGTTCTTTTGGCACAGAATATTATTTGAATGATTTTATTGCATTAAGAGGTGGTTTTTATACTGATCTTGCAAATACTCCAGACCTGACCAAAGGTGTTGCAAACACCTATAATGAACACCTTGATATTTACGGAACAAACGTTAGTTGTACATTTTTCTCCGGTCAAACCAGTCTTACCCTGGGCTTAGCATATAGTTTTGGCAGTGGTGATTCACAAATAGTCAGTGGCAATACAGATATTTACGATGTTGATTATGAAAATATTTCTTTTCAGATCGCAACATCTTTTTCATATTAGTATGAAAAATGTTTAAAAAAATAACGGGAATTTTCTTTGATAATCAATGTTAATTCCCGTTAATATTGTCACAATGCTGCTATTAAAGGGTTTAGATATTTATTTCAGATTTCATTGAATTTATTAGTAATTTCCTCTTAAGATTCCCCTAAAAGATGTCGATATATTCTAAGTACCAGCGAGAAAAACTTAAAGTTTAACCACATTCACTGCCCTCTGCCATAGACTGAGCTCTGTGTCTGGTACTCCGTTAATTGTTGGCTGTTGTAGCCTTTGTTATTTATTATATTTTGTTAGTTAATCACATACCCGCAATTTTTTTCAGGAGGTTTAAATGAGGTCAACCCAAAAAAGAGCCACTCATTCCATCACCCTTACAACAACAGACATAAAAGACGTCAGCAAATTCATTGCTGTCAGTTTGCTCGGCCTGCTGATTACTGTTTTTCTATATGGGTGTAGTGGTGGTGGTAGCAGTACCAGTGGTAGTAGCACATCGGCAACTGCTGCAGAAGTTGCCAGTTATAAAATGCCAACAGAGATTTCTGCAGTACCTACAAGTACAAATGCCTCAGTATCAAGCCAATCCTTCACTAAAAAACTAAGAGCCCTTGCAAGACAAACTAAAGCCGCCACAGACAGTGGGACTGATTACTCCCTGGCGATAACGAAAAAGTACGTTGAAGAACATGCTTTAGAACAATTTGATATGATAGAAGAGATTCTGGATGCAGTAGCTCAGACAAACTACAATGACCATATCGGCGACGGTGCCTACAAATCGATGGTGGCAATGAACGACGAAGAGAACGGCGTTGAAATTAAAAGCCTTGAACCATGGATTGTTCAGGCCGATGCCATTATTGAAAGTGGTATAAGTGTCCTCAGATTAAGGGCATGGATCGAAGAAGAAGAAGGTATGGTTATTAAAGCAGAGTTCAAAATCTATGCCCCACCAACACAGAACAGTGACGGGTCCTATGCCGATTACGGCGAATGGGTTCTCAATGTTAAGTTTGATGAAACTGGTATCAATAATTTCTATGCACTTTCATGTGAAGCAACTGATGATGGCGCCCTTTTAAAAGTTCATGAAAAAAATACTGGGTATGGCCCCGACGAGCCTGCAAGTGAAAGTAAAGCAGTTATGCTAAGAGGAACAGCTACTGGATACGGAAAAGTTTCATATCCTGATTACGAAGCATTCTGGGGGCCTGACGGAAACGACAGCCTTACATCTTACCCAACAATATCAGCGACCTATGCTTATAATACAAATTTTCTAACAGTAAAAGAAGAAGGTAAAGATGCTGTTTATAAAAACAGAAATTCTGTAATGGAAATGACACATCGCTATGGTGTATTCAACAATACTACAGGCGATGACATCATGAGAACAAAATCCTTTGGCTTTCCGATCAGATATACAGATGCCGACGGATATAGCAGACATTCCTACTATGGTGCATGGCAGGGACGACATCAGATCTGGACAGACGGCGATCCTATTCCTGAAGGAACAACAGTAACCCGTGATGACACACCTCCTGATGAAGTTATCACCTATGAAATGGGACCAACATTTAATGGTGTTCTTGTAAGACGTGACCTTGTAGATGCGACCTTAAACGATATCAAAAATATCCCTGTAGAGATATGGATTAATAATGACTACAACCTCACTTACAACGTTGGTAACAGTAAATGGGAATATTGTAAAAATATTGATTGGTCTACTCATCCACCATCCTGTACTGATACAGTTATTGATTTTAATGCTGAGATAGGCCTTGCGTCATTAATGGTAGACCCTACAGATTTCAAAAAAAATGTTCATATAAATGGGTATGACCCAACTGCAAATGGGGGTAGTGGTGGCGATATAAAGTTTGTATATCTTGTAGCAGACTCATATGATTTTAATGGAGATGGAGTTGATGAAACAACAGTAGATACTAACAATTTCTATGAAGCAACTGAATCAAATGGGAAGCTTATGCCGAACTCACCACTTACTGCAATCGTTCCCACAAGTTTTGATATGCTCTGGGTATGGATGGGCGGCAGTATCTATGTGGAATACAATGGTACATTGTGGAAAGAAAAAGAACTCGTTAACTTTGACGAAAGAACCTGGACACCCGAATTTGGCAGCAACGATAAAGACTTTATCCTGCCTGAAGGTAAAGAGCTGTATATCAATATGCAGGGTGCAAATTACATCGTCAATAAATCTGGTGAAACAACCACCGTTAAGCTAGAATTACAGACGGCTGTTAATCCTGGTAACTTGGCTGATGTCTTGCCTGATCTTGGTACAACGACCTTCGTAGATTCATGGAACCCTGACTTCAACTCAACATTTAAGCTTAATGTTGATCCGACAAGTGACAAATACATGATGCTTGTCTTCAAAACTATCGGAGATAACCATAAAGACCAGGACGGTACCCCTCAAGAAGGTGTAGCCATTGATGCCATCGCCACCAATGTTTGGGGAATCAGTGCAACCATCAACAGCGTTCCCAGTCAATTTAACTGGGAATATAGTTCTGAAGGTGGCTGGGGTAGTGTTTCTTATCTTCTCGATACTAATGATGACATTCTCTATCTGGATGAAGCCCTTCAGTTTAATCCGATTACAGTTACAAATGGTGCCGGTGATGAAAAAACGTTATCACTGAGATTCGATGGATGGATGGGCGGCCTGCCTGATATGTATTATGAGCTTGAAAAATCAGGATGGTCGGTTACTGAAGATATCAGCAGTAAAGTTATCAATCTACCGGCTGGAACAGCACTTACTGATTCAGCAACAGATGTGGCCTATATTCTGAAGCCTCTTGAAATCAGTCAGTTCCTTGTTTCAGTTGCCGAGCCTGATGATGCAGACAAACCTGCTATCGCTTCCGCCAACGCACTAAACATAGATGACGTACCAAACTATGTTGAACATAACATGGGTGCAACTCCAACAGGTGTGGAAACACTATATTCTGAAGGACTGCCGATTGAATAAGTGAAATAGTCAACTATAAAAAAAGCGGAGGCCAATGCCTCCGCTTTTTTGCGTTTATATTCAAACTTTTGTTACTTTTCCAATTAATGGGAACAAGTACCTCCTGAATGTCCGCCGCAGACATCAAACGGCGTGAACTCAACCATCTTACCAGCTTTGAACTGAGTAAGATTTTCACTCACAGTACCTTCAATTGATTTGTATATCTTTGCACCGTCTTTTTTCAGTTTTGTCATTGCTGTACCACCGATGCCACCAACCACAACGGCATCAACATTCTTACCACCAAGCGCCTTCATAGGCTGGCATTTACCGTGTTGATGATTTAAATCCTGATTTAAAACCACCTCAATATCATCCGTTTCACTATCTACTATAATAAAAAAGTTTGCTGAGCCAAAATGGTTGAAAACGATACTTTCAGAACCATTATTAATTTCAGTCGGGAATGCTATTTTCATACGTCACCTCTTGATTTCAATATCTTCATTTTAATAAAATCACTGAATAATTCTTCAGACGATCCAAAGTCTATATCAATGCCAATAATAATCAGTTCAAAGTCAAGGTCAAGATCAGCTATTTTAACATAGTCCTTTTCAGTCGTAATTAAAACGGTTGCGCCACTCTTTTCTGCAGATCCTATAAGGTCTTTACAATCATTTTCTGTATACGAATGATGATCCTGAAACTCAGAAAAACCTTTTATGGAAAAACCCATCGATACAGCTGTTTTTCTAAATTCGTGGTTTTTTGCAATACCCGAAAAAGCATACACAGAAAGGTTTGTGTTTAAATCTTCAATTGTTTTTATTTCTTTTAATAAAGGTTTAACACTTCCGATAACTAAAGGGCTGTGGCTTGAAGTAACAACGGGTATTTCCTCAATCGTATCGACTGATATAAACTCTGAAACAGACCTGTGAAAAGTTTGTACTGCTGTTTGTTCAACGCTGTTTTCTACTCTTGTCAAAACAAATACATCTGCCCTGGAAATAGCTGCTAACGGTTCACGCAGAGTACCTCTCGGCAACATATTACCGTTACCTATCGGATGAGTTGAATCAAAAAGAAGAATATCAAGATCCCGTTTTAATTTTAAATGCTGAAAGCCATCATCAAGAATAATTACATCAGGGCTAAATTCTTTTACAGCAACCATTCCTGCAGAATACCTATTACTTCCAATAACAACCGGCACAGAATCATTCAGAAGCTTTTCAGCAATCATATATGGTTCATCACCCGCCATGTGAGGATCCATCATAATGGTTTGACCATCACTGACAATACCGCCTTCCGCAGAAGCTGTTCCACCATAACCGCGACTGACAATGGCTGGTTTATATCCCATTTTTTTTATCAGACGGGCAAGGTAAATGACCATCGGTGTTTTGCCGGTTCCACCAACAGTTATGTTGCCAACTGAAATGACATAACAAGGCAACGAGTATGATTTTTTTATTTCCTGTTGATAAAGAGATTCGCGGATCTGCATCACTTTATGATAACAACCGGATAAACCTGACAGAACAACATCAGTCAAATTCTCATTTGAACGTTCAACATCATACATGACAGATTCAATTTTCTTTTTAAATCTATTCAGCATTCAGTAATATTACTCCCCCAATACAGGTAAAAACAATATTTGAAAGCCACGCAGCAACTATAGGTGGAAGAATTTCACCATATCCCAGCGAAATACAAAAACTATGAAAAAACCAAAAGAAAAAAGAGAGACAAATACCCATGGCAATACCAGTTGCCAGTCCCTGTGTTCTTTTACCGGTAAGGGCAATACCGGCACCTATGAAACACATCAAAAAACAGGCGAAAGGAAAGGAAATTTTTGCGTTCATATCAACAATATAGGATACAGGTTCATAACCCTGTGATTTAACTTTTTTTACATATTTATTGAGCTGTTTAATACTCATTTCCTGAGACTTCCTTATAATACTCTTTAAGTCTTCAGGTTTCATATCCGCTTCTAATATTTTTTCAACATAAAACTGTGAGAAAAAAACATCATTTGTTTTTTTTCTTTCCATTTCATGTACATTCTTTAGTAACCAGTTGGGGTTGTTATACTGCGCTTCAGCGGCATCGATTCTTTTCTCCAGATTAAAATCTTTATCAAAGTAAAGAAGCGTTAATCCTGAAAGTGATTGTTTTATCGAATCATAGTATTTAATATTAACAATAACATTATCTCTTTTTAACCAGATATTGTTATCATTTGTCGTTTTCACGTCCTTATGCCGGATAATTCGCTTGATTTCATTAACCGACGTCTGGGTTACCGGCATTACATACTCAGCAACAATGAAGAAGATCAATGTAGTGAGTATACCGATAACGACAACAGGCTGCATCACTGTATACACGCTCATGCCACTACTTTTCATGGCAAGCAGTTCATTATTTCTGATCATGAGCCGAAAAACTATGATCATAGCCAACACACAACAGACCGGCATCAACATTGTAAAAATAAATGGAATTTTAAGCAGAACAAATGCAAAAGCCGACGTCAAAGCCATATCAGCCTTGATGAATTTCCCAATTTTAGTTAAATAATCTATAAAAACAAACAGGGTTATAACAACTACCTGCACTAGAACAAAATATTTAAAAAATTCCTTTATTATATAACGGCTAATGATCGTCATGCTATTTTGCCCCTGTCTTGTTTTTGAACCACACGATTAGTAATCTGATAATATCCTGAAGATAACCTATACCAATCCCAACACTTTTTTCCCGTGCAACTCTTACGAGAAAAATCAGACCCAAAAATCCCATCACAAGATTGGGAAGCCACATGGCAAAAGCCGGTGACAGCAACCCGCTTTTGCCGCAGGACAATCCAGTACCCAGCAAAAAATAGTAAAATAAAAAGCACGTAAGCCCCAGACCCAGTCCTGACGATCGTTTGGAAAAGGCTGATTTCAATCCCAGAGGCATTGCAAGAAGCCCCAGAGCAAAGCAGGCGGCAGGTAATGAAAAACGTTTATGGAGCGCCATCGTTGCGTTACGAATAGATTTTTCATCATCCGTGGTATTTATAAGGTCAATCAACTCTTTATTCGTACTTTTTTTAATATCATTCTTTCTTTCTGAACGTGAGCCATCTTCTTGCTTTAAATCGACTTCTACATCATAAGTATCGAAATTGATCGTGTTAACAGACTTATCCTCAAGGTCTACATTATTAATGACACCATTATATAGGCGTAAAATAACTGATGTTCCTTCTTTGTTGGAAAATCTTTTTCCTCTTGGTGCAATAACTGTACTTTGGCTTTTTTCATCCCTCGAATCATTAATAAATACATCGTAGAGCATTTTGTTTTTCACATCGATTTTATTTACATAGAACATTACTCCATCCAAACTGTCGTTGAATGCCCCCTCTTTTAATGAAGCATCCGCACTCTTTGAAGCAACTTCCATAGCAAGTTTTTCATAGGAAATATTTCCCCAGGAAAGCCCGTATACTGTAATTATAAAGGTACAAATAAAACCAAAAAAACTGAACAGCAGTACCGGAGCCAGAAGGTGATAAATATTACCACCACCAGCTTTAACCGCAATAATTTCATTATCAGCAGCCATACGAAGAAAGGTCAGTAAAACAGACATCATAATCGACATCGGTATCGTGAACTGGAGAAATTCAGGAGTACAGTATAACAACAGCAACAGGACAGATATAAGACTTGCGTTATAGTTGACAATCATATTGGTAATATCAAGTATCTGAGCAAGAAGAAAAACAAATGAAAGAAAGCCCAGAGTCAAAAAAAAAGGTGGTAGCATTTCTTTAAAAATATATCTATTTATGATTGAATTAATTTTCATATTTGTCCATCGGTCATAACACAAAATAAGTTTCAGACTTAATCAGTGGCTTTAACATTAACTATTCACCTACTAATTAACTGGACAGACTTTATCACATGTCACAGTATTTTAAAATATTAACTAATATGGCATCGTAAAAAGTCTTATCTAAATATTTTTTCCGATTATCATCAATAAATTAATTCTGATGAAATGGGTTTTCTGGAAACTGCAAGAATGGTTGATCCGGATTTGAGCTGAATTGTTTTAGCATGAAAAAAACCAAAATCTGAAAGCATGGTACTTATTTCTTCGATAGAATATGTCCTGCCATTATAAGTATTCAACATCATATGTATATCATAAAGGGCTCCTCGCCAGCCACAATCAGAAAAAAAGTCATGGATCAGTATCACACCATCTTCCGCCACCTGACCAATAATATTTGAAAAAATACTCGCAGTTTCTTCTTTGCTCTGGCAATGAATCAGGTTCGACAAGAGTAAAATTGATGCCTTTGTATCATTTTCAAGTGTTGCTTTTTCAAGCAGATTGTTTTCAATATAGGTGAGTCGGCCAGATAGTGCTTTCATCTCTGTCTTTTCACTTGTGATACTTATCACATCTTTTAAATCACAAAAAATACCCTTCCAACTGTTATGACGCTTCAGAAATTCACAAAGAAAAGCGCCACTGCCTGCACCCGCATCTAAAACAATTCCCTCTTCTGCTGGCTTTATTGTGTCCCAGACTTCACAGGCCCTTATCTTTGCCGCATCATGCATTGCGCCAAGATATAGAGAAAGAGCCTTTGTGTAGTCCTCTTTTGTTTTATCTCCAGTGCTGTATAACCGCTCTCCCTTAACAAGCGTCGGACCTAACAATCCCCAGGAGTCAATCAGCCGTCTTTCAAACTCAATAGAGTTCCCCTGATAGTTATCTGACGTTTTCAGAAGAAATTTACGGGACAATTGTGATAATGAAAAACAGCCGTTGTTTTCTTCCAGAAATCCAAGTTCACAAAGGGTGAGCAAAAACCTCTCGCCCATATCTTCATTCCAGCCAGTTCTGTTACATATCACATCTGCTGGAAGTCTTTGGCCGCCGATTCTATCAAATACTCCCGACTCATGTGCAACTCTCAAGGTATTTGAAAGCCTGTAACCCGTAAGTATATCCTGAAATGTTTTATACGATGCATCATCCGGCAGTATCTTTTTCATTTTTTAATCCAGATTGGCATTATCGATACCAACTTCTGCAAATGTTTTAATATCAGCAAGTATCCGTGTCGAAGCATCAAGAAGCTCCATTGCTAAAGCGGCACCTGTTCCTTCACCCAGTCTGAATTCAAGGTCAAGTAATGGTGTAAGTCCAAGCCGTTCATGCATAAACTTGTGACCTGTTTCGACCGATCTATGACTTGCAAAAAGATATTGTTTTGCCATTGGTGCTATCTCACAGGCAATAAGAGCGCCCGCAGTGGAGATTAATCCATCACAAACAACAGGTATACTGTGTCTTGCTGCTCCCAGAATAAGACCTGCAAGACCGCCTATCTCAAAACCGCCTACCTTTGAAAGCACATCAATGGCATCGGATGCATCCGGTTTATTTAATTCTAGTGCTTTTTTAATAACCTCAATTTTATTATTAAGTGCAGCATCGTCAATGCCTGTACCACGGCCGGTAAGTTTTTCTACAGCAATTCCTGAAAAAGCGGCAATGATTGCAGCGGACGGAGTTGTATTTCCTATCCCCATATCACCGGTTCCAAGCAGATTGACAGGGCCTTTTTGAACGAGTTCATCAACAATCGAAATTCCGGCTTCAATAGCTGCAACGGCTTCATCTCTTGTCATCGCAGGCCCTTTCACAAAATTTTTCGTACCCTTTCCAATTTTTTTGTGAAAAACATCAAGCTCAGGTTGAAAATCAAAATTCACTCCAAGGTCAGCAACAACAACTTCGGCACCGGCATGTTTTGCAAGTACACTGATTGAAGCTCCGCCATTGACAAAGTTATAAACCATCTGCGACGTCACTTCCTGGGGAAAAAGGCTTACACCTTCTTCAACAACACCATGATCTCCGGCACAGGTTACAATAACTTTCCTGTCAAGTTTTACATCTATTGTCCCGGCAATACCAGCCAGTCTTGCCGATAACGGTTCCAAAATACCCAGACTGCCTGCAGGGCGAGCCTGATCAGCAAGTCTGGTAAGAGCTGCTTTTTCAATAGCGGCATCAGTGTCTTTAATAGCTTCAATAGTTTCTGTTAACAAACCCATACAACACTCCAAATTATTTATACAGTTTCAGTCTCTTTTTTACATACTGATACTTTATCACCTTTAATATCATCCTTAAAAACTTCCATACCTTTTTTCATCGCACAAAAATCACCGCACATAGTACAGGTGCCTTCTTCTTCAGGAGCTCTTTCAGTACGAACTTTTTTAGCTATTTCAGGAAACATCAAATATTTTTCAAGATCATCCCAACGCATATCTCTTCTTGCCAATGCTGCCAGCTTTTCATTTTCACGTCTATCGGGGTATTTTGAAATATCACCAATTCTAACGGCAAGTCTTGTGGTTCGGACACCTTCACGAACATCCGCTTCGTTTGGAAGAGCGAGGTGCTCAGCTGGCGTAATATAGCAGACAAGATCAGCACCATATCTTGAAGAGTTTGCAGCACCAATAGCAGAAGCCACATGATCATACCCGGCACCGGAATCAAGCGGAAGAGGACCAAGAACATAATAAGGAGCATTACCGCTCATTCTTTTTTCCAGCATTATATTCCCTTCAATTTCATCGAG
>JQIA01000348.1_pt1 | contig 22736 bp, 14 predicted proteins | sample 811431 | NCBI WGS metagenome assembly JQIA01 (sample SAMN02998118, study PRJNA258478) | marine sediment metagenome | biome: marine; feature: seafloor; material: sediment; isolation source: oil-polluted sediment collected from 3 locations (0.5 km, 0.7 km and 0.9 km)... | place: USA: Gulf of Mexico ...
TCTTTCAATATTTCATACGCTCAAATTAATTTATTAGTCTCATTTTTTAGAAGGCAAATTTTAATAAAAACCTTTTTAACTTTATCTTTCTTGAAGCTGGGCAGCTTCTTCTTCCTTCATGTTATTAAAAGGCACAAACCATGCGACTAGAAAAGAAGGAATAGTAGCAATAAGTACCCACAGAAAAAAGTTTTGGTACCCTAAGTAATCACTAATATATCCACTTATCATAGAAGGCAACATAAATCCTAAATTCATAATTGCAGTTGCAAATGCGTAATGTGCCATCTTGTATTTCCCAGGAGCAATTTGTTGCATCATAAAAAGAATTACACCCACAAAACCAAATCCATAACCAAACCATTCAATCGAAATTGCGGCACATATCACTGCAAAATTATCAGGTGTAGCATATGCTAAATAGGCATAAACAACGTCGGGTAAATTAAAAATAACACATAAAATAAAAATGGAAGCTTTTAGACCTCTACGTGCCACAAAATATCCTCCTAATATTGATCCAATAACAAAGGCAATGGCACCAAAAATACCATAGGCAATTCCGATATCAGAAGTCATCAAGCCTAAACCGCCTTCTTCTGGTGTTGCTCTCATGAACAGCGGAACAATCTTTGTTAGCTGACCTTCTGCAAAACGAAAAAGAATAATAAAAGCAAGCCCCCATAATATATTTTTCTTTTTGAAGAAGGATTTTACAACCTCTCTAAAAGTACTGAATGCTTCAGATACAGAATCAACTTTAGTAGATGCCCCTCCGCTTGGTAACATTTTTAAATGATAAAAACCCATAAGAATAAGAATCGCGCCAAATAAACCCATAACTATCATCCAGGCCTCAGTAACCCCAACAGATATTTCAAGCTTGCCAGCAACATAAACCAATGCACCTTGAGATAATACTTTTGCGACGTTGTAGGATGCGCCTTGCCATCCTACATATTGTGCTTGCTGTTTTGGACTTAATACATTTATGTAAACGCCATCTGCAGCGATATCATGGGTTGCCGAATTGAAAGCAATGATAACAAACATCACCAGTGAATATTGCAAATAGCCATCAAGAGGTAAGGTTAAAGCCAGTATTCCAAAGGCAATACCGCCAATAAATTGTGTAGCAACAACAAAATGTTTTTTTGTTTTAAACATTTCTAATAATGGGCCCCAGAGTGGTTTTAATGTCCATGGCCACATGACAAGCGTTGTAAAAAGTGCGATATCTGTATCTGACAAACCAAGACTTTTATACATGAGTACAGAAACTACGGCTGTAGCAGCAAATGGTAAGCCTTCTGAAAAATATAGCGTGGGAACCCAAGTTGCTGGATGTCTTTGTTTTTTATTATTTGTTTTCATGTGAATATGCGTTATTTTAATGAATTAGGGCGATTGAAAACCATTCATGATTGTCCTTTTACTAATGTTGTTCTACTACTTCGGTCATTACTTGTAAATGTTTTTAATTTAATAAGTTGATTATTGCATTGGATTGCGTTTTCATAAATTGGAGAATCAAATGTTGGTTCTGAGCCATCAATTGTATATCGAATAGTTAACCCCGGTAAAGTTGTATTTGCTACCAATAGTCCGTTTTCAAGTTTTGCGCCTGGCATTGGTATGCGGTAGCGCACACCACCAAATAAATTATCCAATCTTGGTAATTCTATCTTTGCTAGTCGATTGGCAAATTGATTCCAATCGGCAGCATAGGCTTTCTTTCTTAGGTTTAGGTCATTAATTGAAGTCCAGGCAGGTTCTTTTGACCATGCTCTTTCGGCTAAAGCGCACATACGTGGAAAGAGTAAGTATTCAATCCTTTCACCGTTCTTAATAGTCTCTCCCCAAAGTTGCCCCTGCAGACCTAGAATGTTTTCTCTTCCTTTTTTAGTAAGCCGTTCTGCGTTTTGATAGTGAGTAACAGTGTTAATTACTTTACCTAATGCATCCTTCGCATCATTTTTAAAGAAATCCATTGGTGAAAACTTAAAGGTGTCTTCCGTATCTGTATAACCAGCCCAATAATAACCGCTTTCCTCAGGATCTTTATCATAGGCCAAATCAAAATATAAGCTTGGAGCATTAGATAAGACCACTTGATATCCTAGATTCGCTAGTTTATAGGGAATTTCGACACCGTCTTCACCCCAAATGGTATTCCAACTATAAGTCTTTAAATTATGTTTAAGTAAAGCCGGGTTTGGTTCGACTTTACCGTTTTTATGAGTCAATGCTATTTCTTCCCAACCAGCAGTTTGCACACCTCTTGTTGTTAAAATATCATTTACCCTTCCCATAAAATATTCTGTTAAATCATGGATGTTTTGTAATTCAGGCTGCTCGTGCATTAGGTTTTGACAAACAGGTGATTGTAACCAAGATCCAGCTGGTACTTCATCTCCGCCAATATGGATAGTAGATAATTTTACATCTGCTTCTGCATACATCGCTAATAGTTCATCCACTATTTTTTCGATAAACCGATAGGTTGAAGGCAGTCCAATATTAATTACATTTCGTCGCCACATCTGTACGGATTCGTATTCCGAGGTATCATCCCAATCTGTCAATAAATACTCATTGGCCTTATCTATATTGCCTAATGCTCTATACTTATCATGTCTAACTTCCATAGCTCGAACAGCGGCTCTTGCATGACCTGGGAAATCTATTGCTGGAATAACTTCAATATGATGGTCATGAGCATGGCGCAAAAGATCAATAAACTCTTGACAATTATAAAAACCGTTGCCTGGCGAATTGGGGTCGTTAGAATCAAAACCCGAACCATAAGACGGGAGTAGACACTCTGTTTCTGAAGAGGTGTGTCCACGTTTGCTACCAATTTCTGTTAGTTCTGGTAAATCTGGTATTTCAATACGCCATCCTTCATCATCTGTTAGGTGAAAATGAAATTTATTTATTTTATAAAAAGACAGCATTTCAACCAATTTTTTGATTGTTTCTACACCATGAAAATTTCTGGAAACATCTAAATGGATGCCTCTATATGCAAATTGAGGTTTGTCTTGAACGGTTATAAACGGTACTTCAAGAATAGAATTTTTAGCTTTGTTTTGAATGTTTAATAATTGTATGAAACTTTGCATAGCATAGAAAACTGCAGCTGCACCTGCCCCGACCATATCCACTCCTGAATCATCAATGTTTATTGTGTAAGCTTCTGTATTCCATGCTTCAAGTTTTTCATCAACTCTAACTCTTTCTGTTGAAAGTAATATATCACCTTTAGTGCCTTCAACAATTTCCAATGGTTTGTCAAAATATTTACTTAGGAAATTAGCTAAAAACAAGGCTTCGCTTTTTAGATGAGCTTGATGAGCAATCTGGCTAATTGATTTTATACAAAACACACCCTCTTTTTTTTCAAAGAAAACGGGTGTTGGTAAAATTGGTATTAAGGATTCTTTAGGTAATGTACTGACAGCTTTGCCTAATTCAAAACGCGATTCAGCTGTTGGCACTGGTTGAATATCATTTAATGTCCGAATTACTTGCTCTGGTCGATTAAATACGCCAATACTCAATCGAGGTAAAGATTGAGGTTTTGATTCCTTTCCTTTTATGTTGTGGTATACTATGTAAAATCCAGTAGGAGCATCAACTTTTTTAATAGCCCAAAAACTAGCTGTAAATTCGATAGTTACTTTTTCATTGGGTGCTAGATGAGTAAAATCTTCTGTTGGTTTTAAGCTGAAATAATCCCCGTTGATGTGCTCAATCTTAAAGCCTTTGCTTACAGAATTTGGTATAATTTTTCGCAAAAAATTAAAATAAATGGACCAATTATTTTTTAGAACAATTGCACTTTGGTTTGCTATTATTAATTCAGCTCTAAATTGTTCTTTCCTTTCAAAAACGTTAGTTAAAACATTGAAATGTAAAGCAATATTTTCACCTTCTGGATTGTGATTTACTTGATCACTCATTTATTTATCAAGAAATTAAATATTAATAACAACACTTCCAGCTCTTTATCTAAGAGACTATATTACCAAGAATTCAATGTCGCTATTAACTATAATTGTTTTTTATTATTGAAATTATCTAAAAACGATACCTCACAAAGGCTTCCATAGCAGCATAATTTGCTAAGCCCAATGCGTTGTATTTTTCGGCAGTAAGCCTGTTTCTATCTTCAACTCTTACCCAAAATTCTCTGGAATCATCTCCTTGGAACATAACTCCATCTTTTTGTGATTGGTGATAGAAAATTGCATGTCGTTTTTTAAGTACTTGATCAGGACTCATTGGAACCGCCATTTCAATTTCATAAGATTCCCATTCGTGCCAGGCACCACGATATAGCCAAACCCAACAATCGTCCATAAAGGGTTTAGGCTTTAACTCTTCCAGTGATGCAAAAACAGAATCTAGGCATACTTTGTGGGTACCATGAGGGTCTGCAAGATCACCTGCAGCATAAATTTGATGTGGTTTTATCTCTTCTATTAAAGTAGATACAATATCCACATCGGCCTGTGACAGGTTTTTCTTTTTGATGGCTCCGGTTTCATAAAATGGCAAATCTAAAAAATGTACATTCTTATCGTCCAAGCCCATATATCTTGTGGCTGCATAAGATTCGCTTCGTCTTATTAGACCTTTTAAATTTCTAACTTCTAAAGAATCGATGTCATGATCGGTCTTTATGCTCAAAAAGTCAATAATAGATTGTGTGTTATTTGAATCTGAGTTAAGAGCTTTTGCTATTTCTGCAAATTTTAAAGCCTCTTCATCAGATACTGCGATATTTCCTGAGGTTTGATAAGCAACGTGTACATCGTGTCCTTGTTCTACAAGCCTGTTGAATGTACCACCCATAGAAATGACATCATCATCGGGATGTGGACTAAAAATAATGATTCTCTTTTTTGGAATGTCAGCACGTTCTGGACGATTGGTGTCGTCAGCATTAGGTTTGCCTCCTGGCCAACCAGTAATGGTGTGTTGTAACTTATTGAACATTTTAATGTTAAGATCATATGCTGTTCCTTCCTCTGTTAGAAGCCCGGACATACCGTTGTCATTATAATCTTTATCGGTTAGTTTTAAAAATGGTTTGTTGGTTAATTCACTTAACCAAACCACAGCCTTTAATTTAAGTGTATCTGTCCAAACACAGGACGCAACCAACCACGGGGTTTTTACTCTTGTAAGTTCAGATGAGGCACCTTCATCTAATATAAATGTTGTATTGTTATGTTCTTGTAAATATGTTGCAGGGACATGTGATGTAATATCTCCTTCAATGGTTTTTTTTAATATTTCTGCCTTGCTTATTCCCCAAGCCAATAATACTATTCTTTTGGCTCGTCGTACAGTACCAATACCCATTGTAATGGCCTTTCTTGGCACGTTGTCTATGCCTAAAAATGTTGGCGCAGCGTCAACTCTAGTAATATGGTCGAGCGTTATAGATCGTGTTCCTGAGTTTAAATGTGATCCAGGTTCGTTAAACCCAATATGCCCAGTTCTACCGATGCCCAATAGTTGAAAATCGAGTCCACCTGCTGCCTTTATTTTCATTTCATAGTCAATGCAGTATTGATATAAATCTTCACCACTAACCTGTCCGTCAGGGATATTAATATTTTCTGGTAGAATATCAATATGATTGAACAAATGTTCGTGCATAAAATAATGGTAACTCTGTATGTTGTACATATCCATGGGATAGTATTCATCCAGATTGAATGTCACAACATTTGCAAAGCTCAAGCCTTCTTCTTTGTGCATTCTAACAAGTTCTTCATATACTTTAATAGGTGAAGACCCTGTTGCTAAACCTAATACGCAGAATTCATTTTTAGCACCTTTGGCTTTAATTAGTCCCGCAATTTCTTGAGCAACAAGAATAGAAGCTTCCTTAGAGGAATTAAAAATAACGTTGTTAATCTTTTCAAAACGCGTTTCTTCAAACTTTCCCGCTTCGGTATATGAGATGCTTTTATAATCAGCAATATCCAATTTCATCTGTTTGTAATTATGTAATTTTAAATGGGTGTTTACTTTGACACATCTAATGGAAGTGTATCGTCCATTTAATTATTATTTAAGACTGTAAATAATTATATTATTATGCATTTCTAAATGGATTTTAATAACAACTTTTGATAAAACAAGCGGAAGATTTTAACTTTCCGCTTGTTTGAGAACTAATCAAAAAGGTATGTATAAAAAAAAACTACTCAATTTAAAAATTTGGCCCACCAGTATCCCACCATAATCTCGTTCCAGCGTTATCTGGGCCTCCTAAAAGACCAACAGCTGCTGTAACTCCTGCTGGGTTGGTAGAAAGTTCGCTATCTACAAATGGGATTCTTCTAATTTGTATAGCAGTATCAACATCTCCTCCACTTTGGTTACTAACCACAGGGAAAAGTTTAGGATAACCAGTACGTCTATACTCACTCCATGCTTCTTGCCCTTCAGGGAACATAGCAATCCATTTTTGAGTTATAATACGTTCTAAGTTTTCTTCGTTTGTAGCGCCTCCGTTCCAAGCTACTGTAACAGTACTTAATGCCGTTGCGTTATTTGCCGCATTAACAGGATCCACATAATCAGCTGGTGTAGAAGCATTATCTGCAATATATGCAGCTGCTCCACTCGCTCCAATTTGATCAAAAGAGGTAGAAATACCCATCTCGTAATTAGCTTGCGCATCACCTGCGCCAGTCCAACCTCTTAATGCCGCCTCAGCTCTTAAAAAGTATACTTCAGCTGTTGTCATTAATTGTACTGTAGTTGTGTGTATGCCATCATTAAGGGCTGAAAAACCTATATAGCCTGCTTTTTGATCAAGCTCATCGGCATAAGGGGCTTGTAATGGTAGTCCACTACGAATCCCTTTATATTGGCCAGGGTAGTCTACAGATTCATCAAATAAGTTTCCAACTCTTGAATCACCATATCCTGTTAAGATAGATTCCATTGCTGCATTCATTCTAATATCGCCCCAAGCATTATCTATAGTTTCTAGTGGGTGGTCTATTGTACTGTTTACAAAGAATCCATCAGCGTTGTCAGTCATTACTCCTAGAGCTTGACTTAAAGCTTTTTCCCCTTCAGATTTTGCTTTAGCAGGATCTACTTTAGAGATACGAATAGCCAAACGTAAGCGTAACGAATTCGCTAATTTTACCCAATTGGTATAATTACCACCATATGACATATCAAAAGCCGTAAATCTTGGACTATCAATATTTGCCATTAAACTTGCAACAGCAGTATCTAAATCTGCAAAAAAGGCATTGTACGCCACTTGTTGAGAATCATAAACACCTGCATTTTCAAGGTCGCCAAAGTTTGTATAAACTATAGGGCCAAAGACATCTGCTACGCGATGCATTGCAGATACTTTTAATATTAGTGCAGTTGCATTTAATGTCGGGAATTCAGTCTCTGTTAATTCACTAATAGACTTTACATTATTCATTACATTACCGTAAGGTACGCTCCAAATAAAGCCGTTCCAACCACTAACCATGTTATAAGTGGTGTTATTTGCCCCCGCAATAAATGGTCTAGGCGGTGTCATATATCCAGAATACACGTCAGCATTTAAATTTTGCTGTAATTGGTAAGACCAAGCTGGTGTATATTGATATATACTTTCGAAAATAGGCTTATACTTTGAACCTACATGTTGAAAATCTACTTCCAACTGTTCTTCGGTTATATTTCTATCGTTTTTGTTGTATTGCTCTAAATCACTACACGATGTAACAATCAGTCCTAATACAGTCAAACACGCTAATATTTTACTTATATTTTTCATCATTTTCAATTTTTTTAGAATGTTAAGTTAAGATTAAGACCGATGCTTCTTGAAGAAGGAAGTCCTAAAGCATCTACGCCTTGTAGTGCATTTCCAGTACTTAAAGAAACATTAGGATCATGTGGTGCGTCTTTATAGAAGAATAATAAATTATTACCTACTAAAGATGCTTTTATTCTTGAAAAGAAAGAGTCATCAGATAATTTAAAATTATATCCTATAGCAAGTTCTGCTAATCTAACATTTGTAGCACTATATATATATTCTCCAGTAAATCCGTTTCTTCCACCTGCTTTCCCGTAGTATTCTTGAGCAGTTAATGTTGAAGGTGAGCCTCCCAAATCTACAACGTTTATAGTTCCGTTTGAAGTTTCTCTAGCAGAGTTATTACTAAACCCTTCCACTATAGCTTCAGTCATACTCATCGTCTCTCCTCCAAATTTACCATCAACTAAGAAATCTAAAGTAAAGTTTTTGAATTCGAATGAGTTATTCCAACCTAAAGAGAAATCTGGGTTAGCATTACCTACTTTAGTTAATCCATCAATTAGATTATCATCATCAGCAACAAAAGCATCAGAATCGTAAACTGGTGTTCCATCTGAATCTCTTCTTATAACATGCGCATAAATATCTCCAAAAGAACCGCCTTCAACTAAATAAGAACCAAAAGTATTTACTCCTTTACCTGAGATTACAAAAAATTCTGTTGGCACTAAACCATCAACATCTTCACCAGAAATAGAAACTATTTCATTATCGTTAGATGCAAAGTTTACAGTAGTAGTCCATTTAAATCCATCATTTTGAACAGGGATCGCATAAATAGTTGCTTCAATACCTTTGTTCAAAATATCCCCTGCGTTCAATCCAGCAACACCAGATGGCACAACAGTATTTGTTACAGGAACTGCAAAGTATTGATTAATTGTACTGGTACGATAATATCCTAAATCAATTCCCAATCGATTATTATTAAATCTCCATTCCGTACCAATTTCAAATGAACGTTGTCTTTCTGGTTTTGGAGTTGTACCAGGATAAGGTCTTATTGGATCCGTAGAACTCACACCTCCACCAAAGTTTATTCCTCTGTTTGGGCTAATCTGATCTGGACCAAAACCACTACCTACTTCAGCATAAGATGCTCTGAATTTAGCAAAAGAAACATTTTCTGGTAACTCGAAAAGTTCGCTTAACACAGCTGTTGCTCCTATCGATGGGTAAAAGAATGAATTATTGGCATCTGGTAAAGTTGATGTCCAGTCATTCCTAGCTGTTATATCTACGAATACCTTATCGCTAAACCCTAATGTTGCGCTTGCAAATAATGAGCTTGTTCTTGATTCAAATGAATTTTGACTAAATGATACTTGAGAACTTGCGTTAAAATTTTGAAAAGCAAAAACATTCGCAAATTGTAAACCACCAGTTGTACCAGAATCTCCTATGAAAGTTTCAGTGGTAGAACGCGTAGTACTTACACCTGCAAGTCCTGTTAAGGTAATGTTTTCAGAAAGTTGTTTGTTAATATTGGCGATAAAATCACCATATATTTGTGTAAAATCACGTTCGTTAACAATATATCTACCATTCGCAGGAGCTAAAGTAGCTTCAGTAGTAGCGTATATTTTTCTTTCAAACTTTAATAAAGATTGATCATATGTCCCCCTAGCTTGAAGTGATAACCAATCATTTACATCAAAGCTTAAATTTAAAGAAGCTAATAATTTTTTATTATTATCCTCACTTGCATTTCTATGTATAATCCAATATGGATTTTGCTCGATATCAGACGTTCCTCTAAACCATTGTTGCGTCATAATATTTCTTCCTGGATCTAAAGCTTCAAAATCTGAATAGTCAGATAAGCTTTCTCCAGCAGATTCAAAACCATATACACCCACTAAAGGATTAAAGTATAAACCAGAAACTGGTCTGTTCTTAAAGTTTTGAGTAGATGCCATTACACTAGCATTAACATTTAATTTGTCATCAAAAAGCTGAGCTGTTTCTCTAATATTAAACGTGTGTTGCTTTAACTTGTTAGTTGGTAACACGCCAGTTGCAGTTGTATTACTATAAGAGAAGTATGTTTGAGCGTTCTCAGTCCCGCCAGATGCAGTGATAGAGTTAATGCTTGTTACTCCTGTATCTAAAAAGTCATCAACATTATTTTGTGCGTCACTATTAAAATCCATCATGTAAGCAGCACTTTCTACTGTAAGATTTGAAGAGAAATCTACTTTAAAACTTCCAGATCGTCCTCTTTTAGTTGTAATTACAATAACACCATTTAAACCAGCGCTACCATATAGAGCAGAGGCAGATGCTCCTTTTAATACAGTTAAAGATTCAATGTCGTCAGGATTTATTAAAGATAAAGCATCTCCACCATCTCTGTTACCTCCATTGATATCCCCAAAAGTGTCTCCTGGTTGTCCAGCGGAAGGGTTCGATAATGGAATTCCATCTACAACATATAAAGGCTGGTTGTTTCCAATAGAAGAGTTACCCCTAAGTGTTACCTTTACAGACCCACCAGCACCAGAAGCACTACGTGTAATATTTACACCAGCTACTTTCCCTGATAAACTGTTTATTGGGTTTGTTTGTTTTGCCCTATTTAACTCGTCTGCATTAATATCTTGAGCAGCATAAGTTAAAGACTTTCTAGTTTTCTTAATCCCTAAAGCCGTAACTACGATTTCTCCTAATTGCTCTGCATCTTCTTCAAGTTGCACATCAATTGTACCAGAGTTTCCTACCGTTACATTTACGCTAGTCATTCCTACATAAGAAAAAACCAGCACCTCACCAACAGATGCATTTAACGTATAATTTCCGTCAAAATCTGTTTGCGTTCCGCTTGAGCTTCCTTGTATTAGAACATTTACACCAGGTAAAGGTAATCCATCGGCCTTCGAGGTAACCGTTCCCCTAACTTCTTTTTCTTGCGCAAAGCTTGTCTGCACTGCAAAAAATAAAAAAGAAATTAAGAAAGTCATTCTTAAATTGTGTTTCATAATTCAATTGTTTAGTCTTTTAATTTGCTCCAAAGTATTTATTAAGATAACTTTAAGAAAATAAAATATATAGACAACACACTTTTACACACAGACAACAAATTATTATCGACAAGCGATTTTTAGTTATAAACAATTACCTGTTTTGTTGTTAATTACCTATTATATCACTAAAATTGTTACATTATTAATAGTATTTAGAGCAAATAGAGAAATAATTATAACTCATATTTAATTGTTTAATAACAGAATAAAAAATACAATTCCGGCCAAGTACCACCTCTTATTTTGGTTAGGCTACTTTACTTTTAATGTTATTAGATGGGGGAGTTATTCTGATGATTATTGGTATTCTCTAAAATCTAACCTCGTTGAGTTTCCTATACATATTATTATTGTTTATGGGAATATTTTTTACCTCATACCAAAATTTATATTACGTAAAAGGTATAAAACTTATGTGAGTATAATGATTATTATTCTTGCCTTGGTGTATTTTATAAGAACAGGATTAAATTATGCTTTGGTAACTGATGTGATTTGGCCTGAAGCGACTATACCAGTAAAAGCATTTAGTTTTAATCATATTGTTGAAGTCGTTTTAGGGGAGCTTTATGTTATTGGATTTGTAACTGCAATTAAGTTGTTGGTCGATTGGTTTATTGAGAAAAAAAGGAACGAAGATCTGGCGAAGCTTCAATTAAGTACAGAATTAAAATTTTTGAGAACACAAATACAACCACATTTCTTTTTTAATACTTTAAATAATTTATATGCCTTAACTTTAAAGAAATCTGACAACGCGCCGCGATTGGTTATTAAGCTGTCCGATATGATGCAATATGTGCTGTATGAAGTGAACAGTTCTAAAGCGAGTTTGTTGAAAGAGATAAACCATATTAATAACTTTATAGATATTGAGCGTTTAAGATTTCAAGACCGCGTTGATGCTGAAATGGATATTACAGGAGATATTGAAGATGTTGAGGTACCCCCGTTATTGTTTTTGTCTTTTGTAGAAAATTGTTTCAAACATGGTTTGAAAGAGAATGACCAAATAAAAATTAACATGAGTTTTGAGATTGTAAATAAGGAATATTTGGAATTTAGGCTATCAAATAACTTTAACCCCAAAGCAAATCAAGATAATAAACAAGGCATTGGGAATACAAACTCTAAAAGAAGATTGAAGCTATTGTTTTTCAATGATTTTGAACTTGAAACCACAATAAAAGATGACACGTATAATTTATTTTTAAAAATCCCAGTGATATGAAGATAAAGTGTGTTATAATTGATGATGAACCTCTGGCAATACAGGTGATTGAAGGTCACTTAAAGAATTTTGACAATATTGAAGTTTCAGGAACTTTTAACAATCCATTAAAGGCTTATGGTATTTTGGAGCAAGAAAAAATTGATGTTATTTTTTTAGACATTAATATGCCGCAGATGAGTGGTTTTGCTTTTATTGACAATCTTAATCATAAACCATTAATCGTGATTACAACTGCATATAGAGAGTATGCGGTAAAGAGTTTTGAGTTAAATGTTTTAGATTATTTAGTTAAGCCAATACCATTTAACCGCTTTTTAAAAACAATTAATAAAGTATATCAACAGGTATTTGATAATAATACATCGAGTGGTGATACAACACTGCAACAAGAGCCTCACATCTTTTTAAAAGTTAATAAAAAACTAATAAAAGTAAATTTGAATGACATACTTTATATAGAAAGCCTTAAAGACTACATAAAGGTTATAACAACACTAGGTGATTATGTGGTACACAAGTCACTTACCGCAATTACCGAAGAATTACCAGGGTCAAATTTTATACGCATTCACCGCTCTTATACCATATCAATGAATAAAATTATTGCCCTTGAAGGAAACACAGTTGAAATTTCTAATAGAAAAATCCCAATAGGCAGAAATTATCTTAAACAAACTAAAGAGCGCATTCTTAATATTAACGAAGAAGATAGGCCTCATTAATTTAATGCCTTAAACTTATTGAGTTTATTTTTAATACGCTTATTTGTTTAATATGCTATATGTGTTTGTTTAGCGCTAATCTAATGTTAGTGGTAGAAATTATTTATTCTTCAAGTATTATTTCATTACTTTACCTTCATCTTAAAAACTAACTAACAATGGTTGAATTATCTACATTAGACTACACACTCATTATCACTTTTTTTTCGATTACACTTTTCATAGGCATATGGGTGTCTAAAAAATCTGGAAAAAATTCAGGAGAGTTTTTTCTATCAGGTCGTAACATGCCATGGTGGTTATTGGGACTATCTATGGTAGCCACAACGTTTTCTACAGACACTCCAAATTTGGTCACAGATATTGTAAGAACAAATGGTGTTTCTGGAAACTGGGTTTGGTGGGCTTTTTTAATTACAGGTATGTTAACCGTATTTGTTTATGCTAAGCTCTGGAGAAAATCTAATGTAAAAACAGATTTGGAATTTTATGAATTGAGATATGGAGGTAAACCGGCAAGCTTTTTAAGAAAATTTAGAGCTGTTTATTTAGGGGTGATATTTAATGTAATTACTATGTCGGCAGTAACACTTGCTGCTATAAAAATAGGAGGTATTATGCTCGGTTTAGAACCTTGGCAAACAGTAATAAGCGCAGGACTTATCACTGTTGTTTTTAGCGCTTTGGGAGGATTTAAAGGAGTTGTATATACCGATTTTGTGTTATTTTTCGTCGCCATGGGTGGTGCTATTGGCGCAGCTTATTATTTAGTTAATATCCCTGAAGTAGGAGGTATAGAGGCTTTAATGGCAAACGAAAATGTAACAGACAAGTTATCTATCTTACCAGATTTTAGCGATACCGAAGCATTAATTACGTTAATGATTATTCCTTTAGCAGTGCAGTGGTGGAGTTCTTGGTATCCAGGAGCTGAACCTGGAGGTGGTGGTTATATAGCACAACGTATGTTGGCTGCAAAAGATGAGAATCATGCTATTGGCGCAACGTTTTTCTTTAATATTATGCATTATGCGTTAAGACCTTGGCCATGGATTATTGTGGCCTTAGCATCTCTGGCTGTTTTTCCAGATATCGCAAGTATTCAAGAAGCATTCCCTAATATTGCTGAAGATAAACTAGGTCATGATTTGGCGTACTCAGCGATGCTTACTAAGTTACCTAGTGGTTTATTAGGACTGGTATTAGCATCTCTAATTGCGGCTTATATGTCTACCATATCAACACAATTAAACTGGGGTTCATCTTATATAGTATTTGATTTTTATAAGCAGCAAATTAACCCTGAAGCTTCTGAAAAGAGGTTAGTAGCGGTAGGTCGAATTTCAACTGTGGTGTTAATGGTATTAAGTGCCGGACTTGCATTACTTCTGCAAAATGCAATGGAAATTTTTGAAATGATGTTATTATTTGGTGCAGGTACAGGTCTTATATTTATATTAAGATGGTTTTGGTGGCGTATTAATGCGTGGACGGAGATTTCCGCAATGTTTGCATCAGGGATATTATCAGTTTCTTTAAAGGCTACATCATTGGGAGACTACTTTTTTGCCGATGAAACAGGTGTTTTTGCAGGATGGTTCGAAATTCCATTTGTTGTAATTGTAACTACGGTGATTTGGATTATTGCGACATTTGTTACCAAGCCTGAGTCTAAAGATGTATTGAATGATTTTTATCGAAAAATTCAACCAGGTGGACCAGGATGGACTAAAGTAGTTAAAGAAGCAAAAGCAGATAATGTAGATATTAAAGATTCAAGTGAAAGTTGGAGTGTGCCATCAGGAATTCTTGCAATGCTACTAGCTATTGCACTTGTTTATAGCTGTATGTTTGCCACAGGATATTATATTTATGGTGATTATACCTATGCACTTCCATTAACAGGGTTAGCCTTGATTTCTGGGATTTTACTTATTAAAACATGGAAAAAAATTAGAGTAAATATCTTATAAAGATGAGTGCAAAGCAACGCATAGAATCGGTTGATATATTAAGAGGATTTACAATTGCTGCGATGATCCTTGTAAATACCCCTGGTACTTGGAGTAATGTTTATGCCCCTTTATTACATGCCGAATGGCACGGTTTAACACCTACAGACTTAGTTTTTCCATTCTTTTTATTTATTGTGGGCATCTCTATTTATTTTGCTTACAAGAATAAACCAAATACAAAATCAACTTACAAAAAGATTGTAATTAGGAGCTTAAAACTTATAGGACTAGGTCTGTTTTTGGCTTGGTTTTTACCCTATGTTCCCTTTTTCAAAGATTTTGAGACCTTAAGATTTCCAGGTGTTTTACAACGCATAGGGTTAGTGTTTTTGTTTTCAGCAATACTATATCTTAATTGCAATTGGAAAACCTTATTAGGAATTGGAGTTACTATATTAATTGGCTATTGGCTACTCCTCGGGTTTTTACCATTTGGAGATGGTGCTTTGCCCACGTTTAGTCGAGCACCAAATAATTGGGCGATGTATATTGATCTCAATCTTTTAGGAGAACACATGTGGAAAGCAGATTACGATCCAGAAGGACTCTTTAGTACGCTACCGGCTATTGCAACTTGCATTTCAGGAATCTTAATAGGAAAACTTTTAGATGGGCTTAAAAGTGTTAATTTGCTTTTTGTAACCGGAGTTATACTTTTAGGGCTGGGCTATTTATTGAATATTTGGTTTCCTATTAATAAAGCCATTTGGAGTAGTAGTTTTGTTTTGGCTACTAGCGGATGGGCGACATTAATACTAGCGGTGATTTATTATTTGACTGATGTTAAACTATTGAAATTCGGATCCATTTTTAAGTATGTTGGGATGAATGCAATTACCATTTACTTTTTATCCAGCTTTGTGTCTAAAATCTTTTATTTATCAAAGGTTGGCGATACAAATGTACATTCATGGCTTTATAACAATATTTTTGTGCAATCTTTTTTATCTGATGAGTTGTCTTCACTTTTATACGCCTTAGTGGTTGTTATGTTCTATATAGGCCTTGGATATGTAATGTATAGAAAGAAAATTTTTATTAAAGTATAGAGTAATGATATCTACTAGAGACAAACTCTTTTTTGAGAACGAAGGTTATTTGGTAGTCAAAAACTTGATAGCGAAGGAAGATGTGCAATATTACGATGCGTTGTATAATTCCTTTTTGAATAATACAATTGATGCTTCAAAATATAGAACTGATCTTTCTGGGGGTGATACTACAGAAAAAGAAAAAATAACTCAAATTATGGTGCCTAGTATAGTGTACCCTCAACTTTTAGAGAAACCGATTCATATTAGAACACTTCAAATTGCTAAATATCTTTTAGGGGATGATATTGCTTTAGATTTCGATATGCTTATTAATAAAGCGCCACACACAAATACAATAACACCCTGGCATCAAGATGCTGCATACTGGATAGATATGCCAGATAAACGTGCTGTAAGCTGTTGGGTGGCGATAGATGAATCAACCAAAGCAAATGGATGTATGTGGTACACGCCAAAATCTCATTTGCAACCAACACTTAAACATAAGCAAACAGGAAACAAAGGCGCCTTAAAATGTGATGGAAGCGAACATAATTCTATATATGCAGAGTTGAAGCCTGGGTCTTGTGTATTTCATCATGGTAACACTTTACATTATAGTAGAGGAAATTCTACAAGTTCTAATAGAAGAGCTCTTATTACTAATTTTCGCTCCGATAAAATGATTGATTTGGAGCGCTCCAAAGGGTATAATCATACAGGTGAACGAAAAGAAAAATCTTAGTTAAAATGAGTGATAAAATTCGATGGGGAATTATTGGCTGTGGTAAAGTAACGGAAGTTAAGAGCGGTCCAGCTTACAAACAAGTCGAGAATTTTGAAATTGTGGCAGTGATGCGTCGAAATCTAGAATTGGCAAAAGATTATGCGGAAAGACATCATATTAAAAACTATTGCAACGATGCCGATGAATTGATTAATGCTGCTAATGTAGATGCTATTTATATTGCAACACCTCCAGACACACATCATTATTATGCCTTAAAAGTTGCCGAAGCAGGAAAGATTTGCTGCATAGAAAAACCAATGGCACCAAACTATGTTGAGTGTTTGGAAATTAATAATACTTTTCAGTCCAAAGGCATTCCTTTATACGTGGCTTATTATAGGCGCTCTTTGCCGAGATTTAAAAAAGTAAAGTCACTAATCGATGATAATAAAATTGGAGAAATTAGACATGTTAGTTGGCAATTAAGTAAGCCGTCGAACGACATTGACATTTCTAAAGCGTATAACTGGCGCACAGATTCTAAAATTGCTTATGGCGGTTATTTTGATGATTTAGCTAGCCATGGCTTAGATTTATTCACTTACTTATTAGGTAACGTGAGCGACGTTTTTGGAATAAGCACCAATCAACAAAAATTGTATTCTGCTAAGGATGCTGTTTCGGCAACTTGGTTACATAATACAGGAGTTACTGGATCAGGATACTGGAATTTTGGAGCTTTTAGTCGTGAAGATAAAGTCGAAATTATTGGAAGAAAAGGAAAAATAACCTTTTCTGTTATTGAAGAAGAACCAATAGTTCTTTTAACACTTAAAGAACGTCAAGAGTTTTTTATTGAAAACCCGAAACACATTCAATTATATCATGTAGATAATATGCGAAAAGACCTTGATGGTGTGCTAAAACACCCTTCTAATGGAGATTCTGCAACACATACTGCTTGGGTTATGGATAAAATTTTTGGAAAATTATAAAACCAAAAAACGCGAAGCATTTGCTTCGCGTTTTTAATATATTTTAAAATAAAATTTAGTCAGCTAAGACAATCACTTTATTTTCTTTCATTTCAATAGTACCAGAATTAATTGCTAACCAAGTACCTCTATCTGCTTTAGTAAATTTATCTTGAACCTCTTCTTCAAGAGTAATATCTCCATAAATTTTCACGTGACCTTCTTTTAACAAAGATACAATTGGAGCGTGATTATTAAGCATTTCAAACTCTCCATTTACCCCTGGAACAGAGATTGATTCTACTTCTCCGTTAAATAATGTAGCTTCTGGTGTTACAATTTCTAATAACATAGTTTTCAATTGATAATTAATAATTGACAATTGTCAATTAAATTATGCTTCTGCAAGCATTTTCTCTCCAGCTTCAATAGCTTCTTCAATAGTTCCTTTAAGGTTAAACGCTGCTTCTGGTAAGTGGTCTAATTCACCATCCATAATCATGTTAAATCCTTTTATAGTTTCTTTAATATCTACTAATACACCTGGGATTCCTGTAAATTGCTCAGCAACGTGGAATGGTTGAGATAAGAAACGTTGTACACGACGTGCACGACCTACAGCCATTTTATCTTCTTCAGATAATTCTTCCATACCTAGAATAGCGATAATATCTTGTAACTCTTTATATCGTTGTAATAACTCTTTTACTTTTTGCGCACAATCATAATGCTCATCACCTAAAATGTCTGCCGTTAAAATTCTTGAAGTCGAATCTAATGGATCAACCGCTGGGTAAATACCTAGCTCAGCAATTTTACGAGATAATACTGTTGTTGCATCTAAGTGAGCAAACGTTGTTGCTGGTGCTGGATCCGTTAAATCATCCGCAGGTACGTAAACCGCTTGTACAGATGTAATAGATCCTTTTTTAGTTGATGTAATACGCTCTTGCATTGCACCCATCTCTGTTGCTAATGTTGGTTGATAACCTACTGCAGATGGCATACGACCAAGAAGAGCAGATACCTCAGAACCCGCTTGTGTAAAACGGAAGATATTATCTACAAAGAATAATACATCTTTTCCTTGTCCGTCACCGGCACCATCACGGAAATACTCAGCAATAGTTAATCCAGATAAGGCAACACGAGCACGTGCTCCAGGAGGTTCATTCATTTGTCCAAATACGAAAGCGGCTTTAGACTCTTTCAATGCAGTTTTATCAACAGCTTGAAGATTCCAACCACCATCTTCCATTGAATGCATAAAGTCCTCACCATATTTAATAATTCCAGACTCTAACATTTCACGAAGTAAATCGTTTCCTTCACGCGTTCTTTCTCCTACTCCTGCGAATACTGAAAGACCACCATGTGCTTTTGCTATATTGTTAATCAACTCCATTAATAATACAGTCTTACCTACTCCTGCACCACCAAATAATCCAATCTTACCACCTTTTGCATAAGGCTCAACAAGATCGATAACTTTAATACCTGTAAATAAAACTTCAGTTGACGTTGATAAATCTTCAAATTTTGGTGCTTCTCTGTGAATAGGAAGCCCTTGTGTCCCAGTCTTAGGTAAGTTTCCTAATCCATCAATTGCATCTCCAATAACATTAAAAAGACGACCGTAAATGTCTTCTCCAATTGGCATTTGAATAGGGGCTCCAGTTGCATTAACTTCTGTTCCTCTACTTAATCCATCCGAGGAGTCCATTGCAATAGTACGTACTGTATCTTCACCAATGTGAGATTGTACTTCTAGTACTAGAATAGAACCATCAGGTTTGATAATTTCTAACGAATCATAAATCTTTGGAAGTTCAGCACCAGCACCGAATTCTACATCGATAACCGGACCTACTATTTGTGCAACTTTACCTGTAACTTTAGACATTACTAAATATGTTTATTGTTTGTGCTTAAAATTTAATTGAAAAACAGCTTAACCAATCGAGTTGAGTACAGGCGTTTTTCGCGCTGCAAATATATGAGTTTTAATTAAAAAACAATAGATAAATAGTATCAAAAATTGAAGTTTTTTGATGAGCAGAAAAGAATAGTATTTAATTATAATGAAAAATAAAAAACCCAGAACAAAATTCTGGGTTTTAAATATTTATAAAAAGAAATTTCTATTATAATCCGGGTGAAAACATGACGTTATAATCTTTTGCTTTCGCAACACTACCTGAGGCAACAAAATTTGAACCATAAGTAGCATCTATAGCTTCTAAAAATTTATTTGCCATCATCGCATATCCTCTTGCTGTAAGATGTATTCCATCTAAACTAACAATACCACCAGTTACTAAATCTGTAGTTAATACATATTCATTAAATGGAATGCCTGTTGTGGCTGCTTGATTTAAAATAGATTGTAAATCTACAAGAGCCAATCCATTAGCTGAAGTAACAGCAGCAATTGTTGCGTTGTAAGCATCAGTTGCATTTTGTATGGCTGTTTGCTCTTCAGGTGTTAAAGCCCATTTGTCTTCTAAAGGAATTTGAGTTCCATATCCTTGAGGAATTAAGGAAGATAAAGGTAAAACAAATAAGTCACCTTCAGTTGCTTGTCTTAAGTTAATTAATTGAGGATTTAACGCTGTTAAATCTGTTAAATTCTCATCAATAAGGACCATAGCGTTTTCTGAACCTTCATTAAAAGTTATTGTTCTTTTAGCTATCTCGGCATCAGCCATTTCTTGGGTAAGAGGTGTGTTAGCAACTAAAAAAGCGAAAGCTTGAACTATACCTCCATTATATAATGCATACCCTTGGTTTAAAGCGCCAGCTGTAGCGGAATCTAAAGGCACAGGATTATAAGGCACCGTTGTGAAATGCGGAAGATCGGTAATGTTAGGCACATTAGCTACAACACCTTGAGCTCCTCCTGAAGTAAGTGTAGTTACCAATGCGCTAAAGGCTTGAGCAAATACATTTGGATCTGTAATATCATTACTTCCATAAGTAGCTGGATTTAAATTTCCAGTTTGGTCGACACCAGCTCCACCATTAGTAGCATAGAATAAAACATCATTACCTCCAATTTCTGATAATGAAAAAAATGTAGGTGCTTGTGCCATGGCATCACCAAGTACAGTTGTAGCCGGATTTGAAGCCATACGTACAAAATAAGGGTTTGCTAGCCCTGGAATAACTCCAGCAATATTTCCATATCCAGGTGCTAATAAATGAAAACTCTTAGCTCCAGGAACTCCCATATTATTAAATGGTCCAGTTGGGTTATTAATTGCGATATCTGTTGCAACTGTAACAGGACCAATAAGAGACTCTAAAGACACAGGGCCTGAACCATCAAAAACTAAACGCGGTTCGGCTATTCTAGTTCCACCTATCGCTAAGCCACCAAAATTACCACTCATCATAGGTTGTGTAAACGAACCTCCTCCAGTTTTAGCAAATTGTTCTGCCATTATATTTGGAAAAGAGTTTTGTTGAGCTACCATAAATAATGCATTGTCTGCATATCCAGCAGTAAATGAAGCACCAACTGATACAAATTTCGAAAAATCTGCAGAACCCGGATTAAGCTCAATTATTGGTTCTACAATAACTGTATCGTTGTCATCGCTTTCACATGCCGAGAACCCAAGTAGGATTACTAACAGCCATATATATTTTGTATTCATAATATTTTTTTCCATGATTATAAGTTATTAAATGTCCAAGAAACGTAATACATCGAACCAATAAACCCTGTGCCGGCCGCCGAAGTATATTCATGTCCTAAAATATTTGTTGCTCCTACTTTAAAAGTTGTTTTCATGCTCGGAACTCTTAAATTAATTTGGGCATCGATATTATGATTAGCACCAATAGGCCCATCAGCAAAGGAGTTTTGCCAATAGTAATTATCACTCCAACGCCAAGCTACATTAAATCCAAAATCTTTAAATAAATTGGTATTTCCAAAATTAGCTTTCACTTTATGTTCTGGAGTATTAAAATTTGTTCTAAAATCTGGGTAAGCATCTTTATCAAAATCTTCTTCTATATACGTGTAATTAGCACTTAAATCGTAAGCACCAAATATTTTGGTGCTTACTCCAATAGATCCTCCATAAGAATTAACATCTACATCAGAATTTGTATAAGCTTGATAGACCTTAGCATCATTATTTGCCAATGCTAAAATCCCACTACCTTCTCCTGCTACTCCATATAGTGGAATAACGACATTTTCGTTTGCTATAAAGTTTTTATAAGAGTTATAGTATACACTCATATCGATAATGACTTTATCCAATTTTCCACGATACCCTACCTCTGCTGAAGACACCTTTTCTGGCTTCACTAAATTAGGGTTGGCGACTTCTAATAATGAAGTATTGCCTGTTGCACTGAAAGCAACAACAGAACTAGCTAGGTAAGAATTGTTATAAACACCTTCGGCATTAATATCTATGGTGCTTGATCCAACTATTGCTTGTCCTGCAGGACTTAAAGCATAATTTCTAACATCTCTAGCAGGATTATCAGGTGCACCACCAACTAATACAATTGGCCCTGCATTTAATCCTATATATAAATCTTGCGTTGATGGGTTTCTAAATCCAGTTTGTACAGATGCTCTAATATTGTGGTTTCTATTAATAGTGAATCCAGCTGAAAGTCTTGGAGACACAAAACCATCAAATAAATCGATTGCTTTATCGTAACGTAGAGATCCTGTTAATTTTAATACAACATTTTCGTTTAGTTCTAATTCTTTTTGAACTTGAGTATAAATACCAAATTCAGAATATTTAATTGGTCCGTCAACATCTGTATATATTGTTCCAAAAGAATTTAATTCATACGTTCTATATGATCCGCCAACTTGAATATCTGCAACATCGGTTAAATAGCTAAAGTTATAATTACCATCTGCATGATAAACTTTTGAGTTATCTTGAAATTTTGACCCTGTTAATATATCAGGATCATTTATTACTGTATTAAATGCAGACTTAAATTCAGGGGTGCCGGGGGTAAGACGTCCAGTATCTGCTGCAGCTCTTGCCGCATCGTGTTTTTGTTGTTCGTTTAAACCTAGTGGATTACCTGTTAATTCAATACCTGCATAAGTGCCAATATAGTCACCGAACCATTCCGTGTCACCTTTCCA
>JQIA01000352.1_pt1 | contig 22729 bp, 20 predicted proteins | sample 811431 | NCBI WGS metagenome assembly JQIA01 (sample SAMN02998118, study PRJNA258478) | marine sediment metagenome | biome: marine; feature: seafloor; material: sediment; isolation source: oil-polluted sediment collected from 3 locations (0.5 km, 0.7 km and 0.9 km)... | place: USA: Gulf of Mexico ...
CCGATGCGGCTTGGTATTGAACGATCACGGAATTTAATGACGATTCGTCTCGCACAGGAAATCGGTATGAATGTGGTTGCCGATTATGCCGAGCGCTTCGGTGTTTATGACGATATGGACGAATTCTTAGCTAATGCACTGGGGGCACAAGAGACCACTTTGTTTAAAATGGTCGCAGCTTATGCCATGTTTGCCAATGGCGGCGAACGTGTGGAGCCAACTTTGGTTGACCGTGTTCAAAATCGCCGCGGTGAAACCGTATACCGACATGACCGGCGTTCCTGTATCGATTGTACCACAAGTTCTATAGAAAGTGGCTTATCCCCGGCGATCAAAAGCAACCGCCAGCGGATTATGGACGATGTGACCGCATACCGCTTAACATCTATGATGCGCGGCGTGGTCGAACGCGGAACTGCCAGCCGGACTGTTCGTTTAGGGGTACCTGTTGCGGGTAAAACTGGTACAACTAATGATGCTAAAGATGTCTGGTTTATAGGCTTTACGCCAAATATTGTTGCTGGTTGTTATATGGGGTTTGACACTCCACGCAGTTTGGGACGCGGTGCCTTTGGTGGTACGATGTGTGGCCCTGTTTTTGAAAGCTTTATGAAAAAAGCGATTAAATCATATGGGGCGGGCGAATTCAAAGTCCCGGAAAACACCTACTTCCGTAAATATGACCGGTATAGTGGAACACGCCTGCCGGATAATGCATCAGGTGAATATGTTGTTGCAGAATTGTTTCGGTCTGGTGAAGAAAACTTTGAAGGCCTGAGCGATATCATTGATGGCGGGTGGGGGCTTGGTTCTGATCTATTGCTATTTGGGCGTGGCGAAAGTGAAAATGATACAACGATTAAAACCTCAACTGGTGAAGTTAAGAAAATACCTAAAAAAGCAACCTTCGGATCATTGTCTTCGGGTGGTATTTACTAGCTTTACGCTTGCATGCGGGTTTTGTAGAACATTACCAAAGCAGTTAGGTGAACTAAGACAATGCGTGCAGAAATTGAAAATATAGCCACTGAAATAAAAGAAGTCTTGGAACTTCTTAAACAGCGAATGGATTGGGAAACCGCCCCGTTCCGGCTGGAAGAATTCAATGCGATGTCTGAGGATCCAGATTTGTGGAATGATCCAACGAAAGCCCAAAAATTGATGCGTGAACGTCAGATGCTGGTAGATGCTATGGGCAGTTATAAAAACCTTTCGCAAGATTTGGCAGATAATATCGAGCTTATCGAATTAGGTGAATTGGAAGATGACCAAGAGGTTATAGATGAAGCCGAGAAAGCTATTAAAGAGCTAGAGAAACTTGCAGCAAAACGCAAACTGGAAGCTTTGTTAAACGGCGAGGCTGATGCCAATGATACGTTTTTAGAAGTTAAATCCGGGGCAGGTGGCACGGAAAGTTGTGACTGGGCTTCTATGCTGGCACGGATGTACATTCGCTGGGCAGAAAAGAAGGGCTATAAAGTAGAGTTGCAATCGGAAACACCCGGTGATGAAGCCGGAATAAAATCAGCGGCCTATAAGATTACTGGCCATAACGCATATGGCTGGCTGAAATCTGAAAGCGGTGTGCATCGTCTGGTACGCATTTCGCCTTTTGACAGTGCTGCTAAAAGACACACCTCGTTTAGTTCAATTACGGTTTATCCTGTTGTGGATGATAATATCGAAATTGAAATAAACATGTCAGATGTGCGGGTTGATACATATCGTTCATCAGGTGCGGGTGGACAACATGTTAATACCACGGACAGTGCCGTACGCATGACCCACATCCCCACAGGGATTGTCACAACCTCTTCTGTAAAGTCACAACACCAGAACCGTGATATTGCCTTGAAAGCATTGAAATCACGCCTGTATCAAATGGAACTGGACCGCCGGAATGAAGCGGCTAATGAGGCACATGAAAACAAGGGAGATGCGGGTTGGGGTAATCAAATAAGGTCTTACGTTTTGCAACCTTACCAAATGGTTAAGGATTTGCGCACAAGTACTGAGACTTCGGACACTCAAGGGGTTTTGGACGGCGATCTTGATCTATTTATGGCAGCGGTTCTGGCGCAAGATGTGGTTGGTAAAAGCCGGGGTGAGGCGAACGCAGAGTAAGCTAATCAATCCTGTATGGGTTCAGGCTCGAAAACCCGTACCACTGCAGGCATTGTGCTGGAAACGGCGGCCCGTTTCATTCCGTCCGAATTGAACTGCATTGAAATATTGCCGGCACGATCCACCGCAATTAACCCACCATTGCCATCACATGCTTTTATTTGATCAAGAACAGCCCGTGTTGCGCTGTCCAATGTGGCATTACCATATGTTACGCGGGCAGTTACATCATGTGCGGCACTGCTGCGAATGAAAGCCTCGCCAATACCCGTACCTGATACTGCGACCCGGTCATCGGCCCATGTACCTGCACCGATCAGCGGAGTGTCACCAATTCGGCCAGGGCGTTTTTTGAATGTACCACCTGTAGAGGTCTCGGCTGCCAAATTACCCGTCACATCAAGCGCAACAGCACCCACAGTTCCGTGGTTTCCGACTTCTCCAGTAGAGCCGTATTTGACATGCTCGGTGTAATAATTTGCCGGATCGTTAATCGATATTGCCCCATTGGCCAAGGCGAAAGACCGAGCACCGTTGCCGGCTAACATTACATGTCTGCCGTCTTGTAATACACTTAATGCGGCGTGAATTGGATGTTTGATGTCGGACATTGCGGCAACTGCACCTGCGCGCTTATCTTTACCGTCCATGACACTGGCATCAAGTTCAATAATCCCATCCGTATTCGGAGCAGCACCTTTGCCTGCAACATAAAGCCCTGACGTCTCCATTTCGGCAACTATTGTGGTTACGGTTTGCAGTGCGGTATTGCCTGATATCAGCATTTCCTGACCCATTTCAAGCAATGTTGCTAGGTGTTTTTTGTGTAGAGTATAATCAGTACCAGGACGTGCGCCTGCGCCACCGTGGATGACAAGTGCATAAGTCATATAGTTTCCAAACATTTATACAAATATAGATATAGGGATGTTATAATTAGCAACCCCTTTTGATAGAGCCTATCAAAAGGGGTTGAAATTATATTTAGTATTAATATCTATTTGTTCTGATTTCACTACTTTTGCACCGCTCGAAGACCTAGATAAAACTAGGTAAATACAAAATCTGTATCCGCATTTTCATCATGGCATGCATTACAAAATTCTGCGGCAGAAGTGGTTTTTTTAGTCAGATGGCGGAGCGTGATGCCCAAATCATAAATAAGCCCAACCGCCTGACATTTCTGGAAAACCTGCATTATCTTTCACAGTTAATTCTAAACCACTGAACTCATTAAGTTGATATCCATGCCCAGATCTTTTTAATGCCAGCTCAAGTTTACCATCGCAGCTTTGGCAGATCAGTGATAATTTTTACGGTAACCTTCAAGAATATTAACTTCATTATCTGCGTTAAAATATGCTTCTTCGATACGGTCTTCATTCATGTTTTGAGCATTTGTAAATGCTGTAAATGCGATGGTTGCAATCGCGATGATCATTTTTCATTTTAACGTCATGATTTTCTACTTTAGCTCAGACAGAAAACAGAGTCAGAGCGTTTAACCAAGTACCGATTATAAATAGATTTTATGGAAGAATAATGGAATTTCATCCAGTAGGGTATTTATTGACAGTTTGTGGTCATATGAATTTTACACGTGCCGTTGAAGATTGTGCTGTGTCACAGATGTCATTGTCAAAAACTTGAAGCCAATTGAGTGGAGCTTTATTTTAGGTGATAATAGAAAAGTATCTTTAACATCCCCTGGTCGGATTATGCAGGTGCAGGTACTGATTATACTCTACAAGAATAGAACCTAGCAACATTACTTAAAACGGGCCCGTGGAAATTGTCACTGTAGCTAGGATGGGCGTTGCGCAATAATGTGAGTTGTTTTATCGACTTTATGGAAGTTTTTGGTGATAAAATTATAAAAGCCTGCTTTTTGTAAAGTAGGCTTTTATAGTCTGGTACTTGTAAATCACGATATTTACGTGGTGGTTTTTACGATAGTCTTGGATGAAGATAATGGGTCTTCTTCACGGCGAACAGTGCCTTCGAAATGGGCACCACTTTCTATCGCGATCGTCTTGTGGATGATGTCACCCTCAACCCGTGCAGTTGCTGTCAAGCGCACTTTCAAGCCACGTACAGTACCTGCAACATGGCCGTTAACTACGACATCGTCAGCGATAACCTCGCCTTTGATGCGGGCGCTTTCGCCAACAGTTAGAAGATGAGCGCGTACATCACCAACAATTTCACCTTCGATCTGAATGTCACCAGATGTTTTGATATTACCTTTGATATGTAAATCTGTTGAGAGAATAGACGCTGGCGGCTTGGCTTTCGGGGTTATAGGCGAAGGGGAAGAAATTTTTGCCGCTTCGGGTTTTCCGCCCATTGTGGGTTTTGCCGGTTCTGGCTTTTTCGCAGGTTCGTTGATTTTGCTTTTAGAAAACATCGTTTGCAGCCTTTATATATTGCATTGCGTTTATAGGTTTCCCGCCTATGCGGATTTCGTAGTGTAGATGAACACCAGTGCTACGACCAGAGTTTCCCATAGCACCGATTTTATCACCGCGCGATACCTTTTGTCCTTTTTTAACGAAGATACGATTCAAATGAGCGTAATATGTCTCAAAGCCTTGCTTGTGTCTGATCTTGATCAGACGACCATAACCGGATTGGCGACCTGCAAATTCGACGACACCGTCACCTGTTGCTACAATTTTAGTACCTAATGGCCCAGCCATATCTGTGCCATTGTGCTTGCGCCAACCACCAGTTTTCGGGTCACGGCGTCCGCCATATCCACTGGTGTAACGATAAGAGCCGCGCACAGGATGTGACAGTGGCATCTTATTGCCGGCAATTTGCAGTAAATTAACGCGATCAAGTGCCTTTAATAAGCCATTGGCGCGGATGCTGTCATGATTGTCGCCCGTGCCTTTGGTGGAAATGGTCAGCTCGGTTAACGGCCCGCCAGTGCCAGAATAATTACGGCGCACGTCTTTGAGTAGGGCATCTTTGTTTATCCCCGATTTATTAAGAGCACGCTCTAGCGGAGATAATGAGACTGCGACCGCATCAGCAAGGCGGCTAAAGATTTGATCATTTTTCAATCGAGCCAATTCGGCATTAAACTCTAGTTCCTGAGCATATAGCTTTGCTTCATGAGCGTTTGAAGCCAGAGCCTCACGTTTGTCCACAGATGTGTGCAGTTCTTGTGAAATCAGGGCTAAAGTTTTGGTTAATTCTTCTGACGCATTCAGTTGCAGTGATTTATTGCCCGTAGCACTTTGTAATTCAGCAAGTAGTGTGTCTGAGTTTTTCATTGCCTGATCGCGAGATTTGATGGCGTCTTGTAGTTTGGTTTGCATGATTTGCAGGCCTGTCGCCAGTTCACGCCGCTGTTCTTCTGCTTGCAAAAGGTCAGTTTGCTGTGCGGATATCTGTTTTAGGGCAACGTAGAATTGTTCTTGTGCTGTTTGGGCTTCTAATGCGCGGCTGTCGCGTTCGGCCGACAATTTATTAATACGCAATTCATAAGCCTGTTTTTGATCTTCGGCACGCCGGCTATCAGAACGGGTTTCGAACATTTCAAAACCAATGATTGCGGTTGCAATCATCAACCAAGAGAAACTGACCGTGGCCATAATGCCAATGAATAATTGGGATTTCGACTTCAGGGTTAAAAAACGTGTCGAATTGTCTGTACGAATATAAATTCGCTGTTCTGGTAAATACTTATCTAAGGCACTTTTCATGCTTTTATATTAAACCTTGTTTCCATTCCTTGCGTGCCCGTATCCTTAGTAGGAAGCAGGTGTTAATTTTCTAAGCAGAATTTTGTGGATAATCAACAAAATAACGATGAAGTCACAGGTTTCAGTATGTGATTTAAGAGTATTAGGCGATTTTACGCTGATAATAGCAAGCTAAGCAGTGGCGCCTTATAGCTTAGGTTTCTTTAACCATAGGCCAATAGAAATCAGGCGGAATACCGGCCTCAGCTCGTTTTTCGTCGTTAAAAGGTGGTCTTAATCCATTCGGGAAGTACTTTTTTACCAAGGTATGAAAGCAGTCTTTTGGGTCTTGTTCGTGGCGGCCGCACAGAAAATGGAACCATTTAGAGCCATAAGCCACATGCCCGACTTCTTCTGCGTAGATTATTTCAAGAGCTTCCACAGTTTTTGCGTCTTTCACAGATTTGAATAGATTGATCATACCCGGGGTTACATCCAGACCACGGGCTTCAAGTACCATTGGTACAATGGCCAGCCGGCCAATGAAATCTGTTGCAGTATCTGTTGCAGCTTGCCACATGCCTGCATGGGCTGCCATATCACCATAGAATGACCCCATTGCTTCAAGTCTGTCACATAGCATATTGAAATGATTGGACTCTTCTGCTGCTGACTTTACCCAGTCATCATAGAAGCCACGCGGCATTTTGATTTGGGAGAAACGTGGAATGATATCCCAGTGCAAATCAACAGCGTTCAATTCAATATGTGCAATTGCGTGCAGTAATGCGATCCGGCCTTTTTCAGTTCCGGTGCGACGGCGTGGAACATCCCTTGGGGCTAAAAGTTCGGGCTTATCAGGCCGCATGGGAAAATCCGGGGGGGGGCTGTTTCCGATATCTAGGGGTTTGCCTGCTTCAACACTATCAAACCAGCATTTTGCTGCCTTAAGCGAAGCTTGCGTTTTTTCGCGCCCTTCAGCTGTCGTTAAAACATGGCAGGCCAGTTCAGTTAATGTTGGGCGGTTCATAAAACTTTAACTACCTTAAATATCGGGCTCATTTGGTTGCCACGGTTTGAAGTGTTACGGCTAAGGTGCTTATCGTTATCACGCAACAATGTGAAATGTGGCAGTTTTTTTCCGAATTCAAACAAAGTCGATCTCTTTCTATGGTGTTTATATATCAGAATGATTATCTATGGTGTACACGTAGAAATAGCGTTTGCAAATATAGAACAGACGTTGTTGCAAGAGTAGGGAAAATACTCCGAAAATGAACGCGAAAAGCGGCAATAATCCCCAAAAGAACAAACCTAAATCAGTTTTAGGTCGTTGGATTAATCGTGGGTTAACCTTATTGATGATGGTCACGATTATACTGGGTTTAGCAGTGGGGGCATTGTTTCTGCGGTTGAAGTCAGGGCCGTTGATTATACCCAGAGCTCAGCAAATAGCATCTAACTTGGTAAAAGATGCTGTTAGTGATTTTGATATACGGATAGGGGATGTGTCGCTTGTTGCTGCTAACTCGGGGTTAAATATTCTGGTGCAGCTTTCAGATTTGAAGGTTTTGACCAAAGCCGGGCAAATGATTGCAGAGTTTCCCATTGTACGTGCAAAAGTAAATCCTGCCACGTTCCTGATGAAAGGTGTGGAAGTTGAAACCATTGAAATTATCGGCGCCGAGTTTCGCGTATTACGTGATTTAAGCGGTAAGTTTAATATTCTGCCTCCTGACAGCGACACTATTGGGGTTATAAAACCCGAGATCATCTTTGCAGCCGTGAATACAGCAGCACGTAAATCGCCTTTACGTAGCTTAAGCTTGATTGAAATCAGTGATACCAATCTTGTTTATATTGATCAGATCAAGAAGCGGGTTTGGACAAGCAGAACGGCACGGATGCAGTCAACCCGTGTAGATGATGTTATCATTGCACGTGCTAATGTTTCTTTGAGCAGTAAAGGTCATGCAGATATGTCTGCAGGTTTACGGTTTTCTTATGCATTAGATGATGATTTCTTTGGTTTCCGGTTTAAATTTGATCAAGTGTCAACCGTTGATCTTGCAGATCAAGTGCCTGCATTAGATTGGTTACGTAACTTTGATGCGGACGTTACGGGGGCAATTAATGCTGAAGTGAATATTGATGGGGTATTAAACAGTCTATCGGGAGTATTGGAAACCAGCAAAGGGCAAATACGTGATAGCCCTGAAACAAAGCCGTTCAAATTTAATAGTATTAAAACATATTTTGAGTATGCAAAAGAAACCGACAGTTTAATTTTTAATGGCATCAGCGCAAAAAGTGCATTTGGTAGCTTGATAGGTGAAGGCCAAATTTCGATGTCGCGTGATGAGTTTGGGGTCGTGAATGCGTTGAGCGGCGCAATGGCGTTGTCCGATTTACAGATATATCCGTCAGGCGTATTTTCCAGCCCTTTGAGTTTTGACCGTGCGAAAGCACAGGTGAACATGAAATTTGCCCCATTTTCGCTTCAGCTTGATGGTGCAGAGTTGGTGACAGAGGATTTAAAAATCACTATGACTGGCAGTTCAACCGCAGGGAAGGATTATTGGAATAATTCTTATGATATGCAGTTCAATAAGGTCAGTTATGAACAAGTGATGCGGTTTTGGCCGCTTGAGACCAAGAAGAAAACCCGCCTATGGATTGATGAAAATATTCTGGGTGGGATCGCTACAAATGGCATAGGGAAAGTACGCAGTGATCAGGGCAAAATTGGCATTGACCTAAAATTTGACCTGAGTGACGGTCGCGTGCGATATTTGAAAACGTTGCCGATTTTACAAGGAGCCATAGGACGTGGGCATTTAACAGAAAAGATGTTTCGAGCCGACCTGCGCGAAGGATATGTTATTGCGGCTAATGGCGAACGTTTGGATGTTACCCGTTCCTCGTTTACCGTGCCCGATTTAACAATGAAACCAGCTATAGGTGAAGTTGAGTTGAATGTTACTGGCGGATTACAGGCTGCATTAAATATGTTGGATGAAAAGCCTTTTGAGTTCCTGAAAAAAGCCAATTTAAAGCCGACTCTAGCGACCGGGCGCATTCAAGCAACAGCTACAATATCCTTGGCTTTGAAAAAGGGTGTTAAGCCGGATCAGATAAAGTTTCAAACGACTGCAGAAATAGCAGACTTACGGTCTACTGTACTGGTTAAAGGCCGCACCGTTAGCGCTGACAAAGTTATTGTGCATGCTGATGATGGCTTGATTGAGCTGAATGGTGAGGTGACGCTGGACGATATTACCACACAAACAAAGTGGATCATGCCAATTGGCAAAAAACATGAAAAACGTTCTGAGCTTATTTCTCAAGTTAAACTTAACGAGGCAAATTTACGCCAAGTGGGGGTGAAATTTGACGCTGGCACCGTAACTGGAGAAACTGTGGCTGAAGTGCGGGTGGTTTTGCAACCCAAACAATTACCAGAATACAGCCTGAAGTCTGATATGGTTGGGCTTGGATTGAATGTGACGCCGTTGAACTGGTCAAAAGCAGAACAAACAAAGGGCAAGCTTCTTGTAAATGGTCGATTAGGTGAAAAATTTACTATTGATAACATGTCTTTAGATGCTGCCGGGCTTAGCGCAAAAGGGGCGATACGATTTAATGCGGATAACAGTTTTAAACAGGCGGACTTCACTAATTTGACTGTCGGTAAATGGCTGGATGCTGTGGTTTCAATTGAAGGTAATGGAACGAAAACTTCAAAAATTACAGTCAGCCGGGGAACTGCAGATTTACGAAATGTCAGCTTTTCCAAAGGCGCAAAAGCAGGGGCGCCAATGGATGTATTACTGGATCGCCTGGTTTTAGCTGACGGTATTGTTTTAACCGACTTACGTGCCAAGTTGCATCATGATAATGGCCTACAAGGTACTTATACTGCGCATGTGAATGGGGGCGCTGAGATTAATGGTACAATCTTTCCACGAGAAAACGGCACTGCGGCAAGAGTAAATGCATTGGATGCGGGGGCCGTTTTACGCTCTGCAAATCTGTATGAAAATGGAAGCGCTGGTGAACTTAGAATGGTTTTAATTCCTTTGGAAAAAGACGGGCACTATCAAGGAACTTTTATTATAGAGAAAGTTGTCGTCAAACAAGATAGCATACTTGCAGGTATACTGAATTCCATTAGCATTATCGGCCTTGTGCAGCAATTATCCAGTGATGGTATTGCGTTTCAAAAAATTGACGGTGAGTTTACACTGAAACCCCAAGGTGTGGAGCTGCGCGAAATCAGCGCGGTGGGTGCCTCGATAGGCTTAACCATGGACGGCAATTATAACCCCAATACTAAGGGGGTGAATTTTGAAGGCGTTATTACACCGCTTTACGCATTGAATGGTTCGCTGGAACGTGTGTTTGGTAAGATTTTTGGACGCCGCAAAGGTGAAGGTCTTTTTAGTTTTGTATACACTGTAAATGGTACATCCAATGATCCGAAGATAACCGTAAATCCTTTATCAATTTTAACACCCGGGCTTTTTAGAGAAATGTTTCGTACGAAAATACCCACTATTGCAACATCAGATTTGCCGGTTTTTACAGATGATGGTGAACCACAAAATAAACCACCCGCTGCGAGCGAAACAAGCCCTATTGCGCCAGAAGTGGATCGCTAACTTGCTTGAACTTAGCCTAAGTTCAGGTCACAAGGTGCCTCATGAACCTATCAGATTTTGACTTTACCCTACCTGAAGATCTTATTGCGCTGCGCCCGTTAAAGCCGCGACCTTCTTCGCGCCTTCTGGTGGCCCAAAATAACAATATTACTGATAGCCATTTTAGGAATATTTGTGATTATTTACGCCCTGGCGATCGTTTGGTGCTTAACAATACCAAAGTTATCCCGGCGCGATTGAATGGCCGCAGGCGGCGTGTTTCGGATCAGGGCGAAACATTCGCATCAGTGGAGTTTACCTTGATTTCTTGTGATGCGCACGCAAATTGGCTGAGCCTTGCCAAACCTGCGCGTCGTTTGAAGGAAGGCGAAGAAGTATATTTTGATGCTGGATTGAAGGCGTCGGTGCTGTCAAAAACCAGTGCTGGCGTTTTACTGAAATTCAATTTGTCAGGAGATGCGTTTGATCAAGTTATTACAGAAATAGGCACTATGCCTTTACCGCCTTATATTGCGGGTAAACGACCCGCAGATGCGCAGGATAATGATGATTACCAGACCGTTTTTGCAAAACAGCTAGGCGCGGTCGCAGCGCCAACGGCTTCTTTGCATTTTGATGATGCTTTATTGCAAAAAATCCGCAAACAGGGCGTCAGTTTTTCTGAGGTAACACTGCATGTAGGGGCGGGTACTTTTCTGCCAGTGAAGACAGACGATATCGCAGCGCATAAAATGCATTCAGAATGGGGGCAGGTGTCAAGGCAGGCCGCCGATGAAATCAGGCAAACACAAGAAAATGGCGGTCGGATTATTCCGGTTGGAACCACGGCTTTGCGTTTGATCGAAACCGCCGCACGTGAAACCGGTATAATACAGGCTTGGACAGGCGATACTGATATCTTTATAAAGCCCGGTTTTCAATTTGCCGCTACTGATGGGCTGATAACAAATTTCCATTTACCAAAATCCACACTTTTAATGTTGGTCTCTGCATTAATAGGTCTGGACAGATGTCAAGAAATTTACGATTACGCAATTCATGAAAGGTATCGATTCTTTTCCTACGGGGATGGGTCGCTGCTATTTCCCCAATAATGATAAACAAAAACGACAAAAGCTGCGTCGCGTCTGAAGTGCATGATTTTCAGAAACATGCTAGCTTTGTCAAAATCTGAGCGGAGCTTATTATGGGCGCGGTTTTCAAAAACTCTTGGCCGTTATTCTTAGGAATGTTGTTGTTAATGCTTGGTAATGGCCTGCAAGGTACATTGTTAGGTATACGTGGTGCGTTGGAAGGGTTTTCCCCAAATACAATGGCTTGGGTTATGTCAGGTTATTTTATTGGTTTTCTGGGCGGTAGTCGTATGGCCCCAGAAATGATCCGTCGTGTAGGCCATGTACGTGTGTTTGCGGCATTAGCGTCTTTGGTGTCTGCAGCAATGATCCTTTATGCTGCAATGCCCAATGTCATTGCGTGGTTCGTGTTACGTATTTTAATCGGGTTCTGTTTTTCGGGCGTATATGTGGTTGCTGAAAGTTGGTTGAATGATGCTGCAACCAATGAAACACGCGGGCAAACCTTATCACTTTATCTGATTGTACAAATGCTTGGAATTGTGACCGCACAAGGTGTGTTAAACTTTGCAGACCCCAACGGTTACACATTATTTATTATCTCATCTGTGTTGGTTTCCATTTCATTTGCACCTATTTTATTGTCAATTAGCCCTGCTCCTATGTTTCAAACCACAAAGCCGATGTCACTTAAGCGTTTGTATAATACGTCGCCCACGGCTGTTGTTGGTATCTTTTTATTGGGAGCGATATTTTCAGCTCTATTTGGCATGACATCGGTTTATGGTACTGAAAAAGGACTAGATATACGGTCAATTACAATCTTTGTTGCGATGATTTATCTAGGTGGGATGTTCTGCCAATACCCAATTGGTTGGATGTCAGACCGTATGAACCGCCGGAAATTGATTACTTACCTTACAATATTTGGCGCAGTAATCATGGGGGTGGCCCCATTGTTTGTAGATAATATTTACCTATTGCTGCTGACATCCTTCATTTTAGGCGGCATTTCTAATCCACTATACTCACTTTATCTTGCTTATATGAACGATTATTTGGAAGTGGATGATATGGCGGCGGCCTCTGGTGGCTTGATTTTTATTAATGGCTGTGGCGCTATTGGTGGCCCGTTTGTGGTCGGGTGGATGATGACAACTTATGGGGCTGACAGTTTCTTCATCTATCTTGCGGTCTTGCTGGGGTTAAGTGCTTTATGGGCCTTGTTCCGCTCAACAATACGGGATGCACCTACCGTGGATGAAACCGGAGCTTACGCACATATTTCTCCGGGTACTTCAGTTGTTGCAGCCGAGCTTGCAGCAGAGGTTGCCATTGACATGGCTGAAGATCAGACTGATCCTTCAGCCAGTTGATAGGGGGCTTTATGGCTGATTATACAAAAATTATTGACTTCTGGATAAAAAAGATCGGCCCAAACGGATGGTATAATGGCCCCGTGGAATTAGATCAGACGATACGGGACAGGTTTCAAAATGACTGGGAAGCAGCTAAAGCAGGTGATTTTTCCGACTGGAAAGAAACGCCCGACGGCTGTTTAGGATACCTTATCCTGACAGATCAGTTTCCTAGAAATATGTTTCGCAATGATCCGCGCGCTTTTGTGACTGATCCGTTAGCACGTGCGGTGGCAAGTTTTGCTATCGAAAAGGATTTCGATTTGCAGGTGGATCCAATTGCACAGGAATTCTTTTACCTGCCCTTTGAACATTCCGAGGAAATGGCAGATCAAAACTTATGCGAAACTTATATAAAAAACCGTATGGACAACGCGGATAATTCTTTATTGCATGCCCGTGCGCATCAGCAAATTATTCGCCAATTTGGCCGGTTCCCTTATAGAAACATACCGCTTGGGCGTGACACGACTGAAGCTGAACAACTGTTTTTGGATCAGAATGGTTACATGGGGATAATACAAGATTTAGAAAATCGGGGTTCATAATTGCGCAGACTTGCGTTTTTAAAATAAATCCAGCATAAAGGCGCTGAAAAGGTTTAACGTTAAACTAAATAATCCAAGAGGTGCTGAAGTGGCTAATAAAACCTATGATATGATTGTTATCGGGGCTGGGCCAGGTGGCTATGTTGCTGCTATCAGAGGCGCGCAATTGGGTTTATCAGTTGCTGTGGTTGAACGTGAACATATGGGCGGTATTTGTTTGAATTGGGGCTGTATCCCCACTAAAGCTATGCTTCGATCATCTGAAGTTTTCCATTTGATGCGCCGTGCTGGTGAATTTGGTCTGTCTGCCGATAATATCTCATATGATCTTGATGCGGTTGTAAAACGTTCCCGTGGGGTAGCGGCACAGCTTAATGCAGGTATTGGACATTTACTGAAGAAAAATAAAGTCACTGCAATTATGGGAGAGGCTACGCTTGTGGCCAAGGGCAAAGTTTCTGTAAAAACGGCGAAAGGTAGTGTAGAGTTGACCGGTAAGAGCATTGTTTTGGCCACTGGCGCGCGCGCGCGCGAATTACCAGGCTTAGAGGCGGATGAAAAACTTGTCTGGACTTATAAAACAGCCCTGACACCGCCCCATATGCCGAAAAAACTGCTGGTCATCGGATCCGGGGCAATCGGTATCGAATTTGCCAGTTTTTACAATACTTTAGGGTCTGATACCACTGTAGTTGAAGTGATGGATCGAATATTGCCTGTCGAAGATATAGAGATCGCAATGTTTGCTAAAAAACAATTTAAGAAGCAAGGTATGAAAATCATGGAAAAAACCATGGTTAAAAAACTGGATCGCGGTAAAGATAAGGTTATCGCCCATATCGAAAGCAAAGGTAAGGTAGAAAAAGTTGAATTTGATACTGTGATTTCAGCTGTTGGTATTGTCGGTAATGTTGAAGGGCTAGGGCTGGAAAAACTCGGCATTAAAGAAGACCGTACGCATGTGGTTACTGATGCTTACTGCCGCACCAATGTGGACGGCGTATTTGCGATCGGTGATCTTGCCGCCCCACCATGGCTGGCTCATAAAGCATCACATGAAGGCGTGATGGTGGCGGAATTGATCGCAGGTCAAAACCCGCACCCCGTAAAACCCGAAAGCATAGCAGGATGTACTTATTGCCATCCACAAATTGCCTCGGTCGGTTATACTGAAGCTGCCGCTCGGGACAAAGGTTACGAGATCAAGGTTGGGAATTTCCCGTTTATGGGCAACGGCAAAGCCATTGCTTTAGGGGAACCCGAAGGCATGGTTAAAACCATCTTTGACGCGAAAACAGGTGAGCTGTTGGGGGCCCATATGGTTGGCGCTGAAGTGACTGAGATGATCCAAGGTTATGTGATCGGCCGCCAGCTGGAAACCACCGAAGAAGACCTGATGCACACGGTCTTTCCACACCCTACATTGTCAGAAATGATGCACGAAAGCGTGCTGGATGCATATGGTAAGGTTATACATATGTAGCTTGTATAGTCGCCGTAGAGAAAATATACCCCCGCTGGGCAATGACTTGAATACCTTTAGTTCACCCTTAATATGGCGTAAAATACCTTTCGAGAGTAAGCTTTAGGCAAAAGCCATACCTACTAGATATGCCACAGAAGCACAGACGCCACCAACCAGTACGGTTTCACCGACGCAGCGCAGGATATTTTCGCGGATCACCATATAGCGCAGCAAACCAAGAACGCATAATGCGCCGAATGTGGCAAAAATAGATAGTTTGAAAGTGGCTGCTACAGGTTCCAAAACAAAATATGGCACTAACGGAATAACGCCGAATATAATGAAAGAGCCAAATGTGGCCAAGCCGTTCAGAGCAGGGTTTTCATCCGCGGGGTCGGCCATGCCAATTTCATACGCCATCATGAAATCACCGTAATACTCTGGGTAGCGCTCTAAAATATCGGCCATACTATAGGCATCTTGCTTTGTCATGCCTTTGTCGGACAGAATTTCAATCGTTTCACGGCGTTCCATTTCTGGATTGTGATATATTTCATAAATTTCTTTATCCCGTACGGAATAATATAGATCTTTTTCAGATCGTGCGGACAAAAATTCACCCAACCCCATCGCTGTGGCATCAGCAAAAAGGTTAGCAAAGCCAAACAATAAGACCGCAATGCCACCCACTTGTGCCAGACCTTCGGCACTGGCGCCGGCAAAGCCCGCAACTACAGCAAATGTGGTGACAATACCGTCATTGCCGCCATAAATGATTTCCTTGAGGAATTCACCCATCTTGCTGATGTGATGTTCACGGTTTTTGTGTTCAGCCAGAGTTTCCAATTCGCTCATTGCATATACCTTGTCAGTTTCAAGCAGATTACTGTGATTAACAAAAAAGGGCCACCCCGTGTAAAGAGCAGCCCATAAAGAGTGTAATTTCTGATGTTTACGCGACTTTATCGCCGTCCAAATGTCTTAACACATTTTCGGGAGTGCTTTCGCTGTAGGGGTCGTCTGCATGGTTATCCGCTTTACCAGGCTCTTCAAACCAAGCTTCAACTACACCGTTATTTACGATTGCGGCATAACGCCATGAGCGCATGCCAAAGCCCAGGTTATCTTTGTCAACCAACATACCTATTTTGCGGGTGAACTCTCCAGAACCATCAGGGATCACAGCAACATTCTTTAAATCTTGGCCTTGCGCCCATTTGTTCATAACAAAACTGTCATTTACTGACATACAATAGATTGCATCAATGCCTTTGGCTTTGAATGTTTCAAAATTGTTCTCGAAACCAGGCAATTGGTATGTAGAGCATGTCGGGGTAAATGCGCCCGGCAAGGAAAATAGAACAACACGTTTATTGGCAAAATAGTCTGCGGTGGTCTTGTCCTGCCAGCGAAATGGATTGTCGCCAGAAATGCTTTCATCGCGCACACGAGTGTGGAATGTTACGTCGGGTAGAGGGTTGCCGTTTTTCATAAATATTGTCCTTGTTCATGTAGATATCAACCTGTTCCCTGATTGCGTCTTTTATTCCCATTGGCAAGCAAAGAATGATGCGTTTACACTATCTTACCGTGATATTTTTTAATTAGTGCGGGACATTATCTATTGTGCGATATATTGTAAGATAAGCAATAAAGGTTTCCCCGATGCGTGATCTTAATATTCCAGCTGAGCGCCACCCTGAAAAGGCACATAAGCCAGATAATGCCCAGCCGAAAAAACCTAAATGGATTAGGGTTAAGGCACCCGTCGGTAAAGGTTATAATGAAACACGCAACATTATGCGTGAGAATAATCTGGTCACTGTGTGTGAACAAGCAGGTTGTCCCAACGTAGGCGAATGCTGGAACCAGGGTCACGCTACGATGATGATTATGGGTGAAGTTTGCACCCGGGCTTGTACATTTTGTAATATCGCTACGGGCAAACCGCCTGAAGATCTAGATGTGTTTGAACCGGGCCGTGTGGCTGCGGCAGTGAAGAAGCTTGGCTTGAACCATGTGGTGATTACATCGGTAGATCGTGATGATATAAAAGATGGTGGCGCAGAGCATTTTGCCCAGACCATCCGTGCGATACGCAAGCAATCGCCGAATACAACAATTGAGGTTTTGACACCTGATTTTATTCGTTGTGATAACACTGCCTTAGAGATTGTCGTGGAGGCACGCCCAGATGTGTTCAATCACAACCTGGAAACTGTGCCGGGTCTCTATCCAGAAGTGCGCCCCGGTGCGCGATACTTCCATTCCTTACGTCTTTTACAGCGCGTGAAAGAACTTGACCCGTCTATGTTTACTAAATCGGGCATTATGGTGGGCTTGGGAGAAGATCATCAATCAGTGATGCAAGTGATGGATGATATGCGCGCTGCTGATCTGGATTTCCTAACCATTGGGCAATATCTGCAACCAACGCCCAAACACCACGTGTTAGACCGCTTCGTAACCCCTGAAGAATTTAAAGCTTATGAAAAATCCGCTTATGGCAAAGGTTTTTTGATGGTTTCTGCGACGCCGCTGACCCGTTCCAGTTATCATGCTGGTGATGATTTTGCGCAATTGCGTGCGGCCCGCGACAAAGCATTAAGCCGTTAGGCAAATGCGTTTCTCGCGAGACGGTTGTATTACTGAGCGGGCTAGCGTTTAGGTCTGCGTGCTTTTGGCTTGCCTTTACCTTTGCTTGGGCCGCCAAATTTTCTGTTTGGATTCGGCCGTGCACGCCCTTTGCGCCCCTCTGGCTTCTCTTCCGTCGGAATGATGTCAGACGTCAGGCCTTCAAGTTGGGCAAGAGGGATCGGTTTTTTGATAAGCCTTTCAATGTCACGAAGTTGCTTTTGCTCATCTGGTGCACAGAATGAAATTGCATGGCCCGAAGCCCCAGCACGCGCGGTGCGACCAATGCGGTGAACATAAGATTCAGGCACATTTGGCAAATCGTAGTTAATCACTATTTCAATCCCCGGAATATCAATGCCGCGTGCGGCGATATCTGTGGCGATCAGTACAGTGGTTTTGTTCTTCCGAAAATCTTCCAATGCCCGCTGACGTTGACCCTGAGATTTGTTCCCGTGGATTGCATCTGCTTTTATCTCTTGCGTTGCCAACCACTTAACCAGCTTATCTGCACCATGCTTGGTACGAGAAAAAACCAAAACCCGTTTGCCTAAGTTCTGCTTTACGATGCGCTCCAAAGCTAGGCCTTTGTTCATCTTAACAAGGTGCATCAATTTTTGCGTTACTTTTTCAGCTGTCGTGCTTTCCGGTGCAACGGCTACGTTAACCGGATCATTTAAGTGATTATCGGCCAGCTCGCGAATCATTTTAGGCATGGTGGCAGAAAACAGCAGCGTCTGACGTTCAGCTGCCAATTTTGGCAAAATACGTTTGATTGACGGCATAAAGCCAATGTCCATCATTTGATCAGCTTCATCCAAAACAACATAATTGGTTTGATCCAGACGTAAGGCACGTTGATCAACCAGATCTTCTAGACGGCCAGGCGTGGCAACCAGAATATCTACGCCACGTGATAGAGCTTGCATTTGTTTGCGAATAGGAGCGCCACCAATAGCCACGGCGAAATCAAGTGGCAGTTTTTGCCCCATATCACGCAGGTTTTTATGAATTTGCATGGCTAGTTCGCGTGTCGGTGTCAAAATCAACACCCGGGTGGATCTGCCTTTGCGTTCAATTGGATTGTGCAACAAACGGTGTAAGATTGGCAATGAAAATGCGGCGGTCTTACCTGTGCCTGTTTGCGCTAACCCGACAATATCACGGCCTTTTAGAACCGCGGGAATAGCCTGAGATTGAATGGGAGTAGGGGTGGTATAACCCAGAAAGGATAAAGCTTTGACAAGCATGGGGTCTAGGCCCAATGCATCAAAAGCCGATGCATCGCTTTTTGGTGTTTCTTCTTTAATCTTGGCTTCAGCCGCTTTTTCTTTGACTGTGCGCTTCTTTGGGCGCGGGCGCGGGGCTTCACCTTTTAAAATTTCAAAGTTTGCACCTGCTTTACGGCCAGTTTCTGTATCAGTTTGCAAGTCAAATGATATACGAAGACCTTCTGATAAGTCTTTCATTCCAGCGGCTTTTAAGGCCTTCATGTGAACGAATACATCGTTCTCTTCGGTATCTGGTTTAATGAATCCGATACCCTTTTTGGCGTCATACCAAAGCACAGTTCCTGTCAGCATATTGCTCTTTCAAAAAAGCGCAGCCGTCAAATACAGGTGCGCGTTAAGGGATTGGCAGGGGTGCCGTTATCCCGAATGCTGGCTTCAACAGGGTTTTGGCCATCAAGTCAAGCCTATAGATCAAGTGTGGTTTTGACAAAGCGGCGTTGTAACAAATTAGAATGTTGGGTCATACGTAATGCAATACGCAGAAATAGTCGCAAAGCAGGGTGGTTCGAGGTGATCATATGGCGGGCGCGCTCTGATTGTTTGATGGTTTTTTTACCCACGGGGTAACGGGCGCTGTGGTAACCATCGGTTGTGCCAGAAGCAATACGCTGCGCCAAGTCAGCCGCATCCGCAATGCCAAGGTTCATACCGCGCCCACCCACTGGTGAATGGCAATGTGCGGCATCACCTGCTAAAAATACGTGGCCTAATTGATAGTTTTCAGCTTGACGCACCGATACTTTGAAATTCCCAATACGGTTTACCTGGGTAATATTCATCTGAACTGGCAGGGCAGGTAGCGCATGGGGGCGGTTTGCAATTATCCTGAAACGGTTCTTGGCTAAAGGCACCACTACCAGAACTCCGCCTTGGTCTAATATAAAACCTTGAAATGATCGCGGGTATTTCCAACCCTTCGCTTCCACATCTGCAATTGACCAAAGCTCTGGCAATTCATAACCCTTAAAAGGGATATGCAAAGCTTCGCGGACTGTGGAAGCCACGCCATCTGCTCCGATGACAATCTCAAACCGAAAAGCTTTGCCCAAGATACTGACTGAAATGCCAGTTTCATTTTGCGATAATGATAATAATTCCGCACCATAATTGACTTTACCGCCAAGAGCGCGAAATGCATTCAGTAAATGTGCCTCTGTGCGATCTTGCGGTAGGCAAAACAGACGCTTGTTTTGGCCTTTTAAGGTGTTGATCTTGATATTCGCGAAAGATGTGCTGTTCTTGTGAAAAATAACCCGTTGCAATGCAAGAGCTTCGCGGCGGATAGATTTTGCAACGCCAGAAGGGCCAAGTAAATCCATGGTTCCAGGTAGTATACCCACTGCACGTGATAAATTAGACGCGGTTTTACGTTTCTCGATAACCACAGGCATAATGCCGCGCTGTGCCAGTTCTAAAGCTGCTGTAAGCCCAGTCGGGCCAGCCCCGACAATTAAAATTTTTGGAACAGGCATATCATTCCCTTAAAACTTTGGTATTGCGCGGCCGTACCGACCGTTCTCAAGTGTTAAAAAATCAGGCCAACCATAGAAGTATTCATAAGCATAGAGCATGGCGCAGGCTAGTATGATATAGAATACAAATTTAACACGGCTCCAAGATGGCGGGCGATCTACCCAACGTTTCATCTGTAATAACCAACGCATATTCATTATAAGAAACGAACTTTACCAATATGACCTAGATTGCGGTTACGTTGCGCGTAATCAATGCCGTATCCGACGACAAATTCATCGGGGATTTCAAAACCGATCCATGTCGCTTTGATATCCACTTCGCGTCGCGAAGGTTTGTCCAGAAGCGCACATACTTCTAGACGTGTAGGGCTACGTGACTGCAATAATTTGACCACATGGTTCAAGGTGTGACCCGTATCGACAATATCTTCAACTAACAGAATGTCTCGCCCAGCAATGTCACTGCGTAGATCCTTCAAAATACGTACTTCGCGTGAACTTTCCATGCCGTCACCATAACTGGAGGTCTCTAAAAAATCGACCTCGACAGGTAGATCAAGTTCACGCACTAAGTCGGCAATAAATACAAATGATCCGCGTAATAACCCAACGACAACCAGTTTATCAGTACCTTCAAAATGATCGGATATTTCATGTGCCAAGCTTTCAACCCGTGCAGCAATGGATTTGGCTGAAATCATTTGATCTATAACGTAATTATCATGCGACACATTAATACTCCTTCGTAACTTTATACCACTATAGCTATGGGCGGTATAATCAGTTGCAACTTAGCCTATAGAAAGCATGCTGCAAAGCAACTTTATGAATATGCTTGGGTCTAAAGCTTGTGAAACATATGGATGGCGGTTAGAAGATTATTATACCAGCTTGTAAGAAGACTGACGATGCCGATCCACGCAGAAAAACGAGTGATGCCTTATACGGCTCAACAAATGTACGATCTGATTGCAGATGTGGATGTTTACCCTGAATTTTTACCATGGTGCTCTGCTATACGTGTTAATAAACGTGACATGAAAGCTGATGTAGAGGTTATCGAAGCTGACATGGTGATTTCATTCAAAGTGTTTCGTGAACGTTTTGGATCACGGGTAAGCTTAACTCCTGCTCAGCGCAAAATTGATGTGGAATACTTGGATGGGCCATTTAAATATCTGAATAATCACTGGAAATTTAATGATTGTGAGGACGGTTGTGAGGTTGATTTCTTTGTGGATTTCGAATTTAAATCGAAGCTGTTACAAACCATCATCGGCGTAGTTTTTGGTGAAGCTATGCAACGTATTGTCGGTGCTTTTGAAACGCGCGCCAAATCTCTTTACGGATGATAAAACAGGATAACGAAAATGAACATTTGGCCAGATACCAGACTTTGTGAGCTATTGAACATAGAACATCCGATCATTCAGGCCCCTATGGCTGGGGCCAGCACAGCTGCAATGGCTGCTGTTGTAGGTAATTTGGGCGGTATGGGTTCGTTGGGTTGCGCTATGATGACAGCACCCGCTGTGCGGGCCGTGGCCGCTAAAACACGCGAAATGTCAAACCGTGCGCTTAACCTTAATTTCTTTTGCCACAAAGCCCCTGTAATGGATGAAAATCGTGCGCAGGCTGCACAAAATCGTTTGCACCCTTGGTTTGATCGGCTGGATGCAGGGGATATGCCTGATGTGGTCGAAAGCAATTTTCCGTTTAATGCGCAGATTTGTGATGCGGTGTTGGAAGCTTCACCTAAAGTGGCCAGTTTTCATTTTGGTCTGCCGGATGAGATTTTAGTGCAAAAGCTAAAAGATGCTGGCATCATAATTCTATCATCGGCGACAACAGCGGCCGAAGCCCTTTGGCTAGAAGAGCACGGAGCAGATGCAATCATTGCACAAGGTGCTGAAGCGGGTGGTCATAACGGATGGTTTTTACCGCGTACAGGCGATGTCGCAGGGACAATGGCGCTTGTGCCGCGTGTGGTTGATTGCGTTGACTGCCCGGTGATTGCCGCGGGTGGCATTGCAGATGGGCGCGGGATTGCAGCAGCCTTTTCACTAGGTGCGTCTGGAGTGCAAATCGGCACTGCATTTCTGGCAAGCCCTGAAAGTGCAGCCAGTGACATTCATAAACATACGCTTGCAGCCGCTACTGGTGATGATACACAATTCAGCCAAGCTTTTTCGGGCAGGGATGCCCGTACTCTCGTAAATGCCTATGCTCGTGAAATGAAAGATGTAAAAGATTGGCCTGATTTTCCGTTAATGAATACGATAACGGCTCCTTTACGCGCCGCTTCGGCAAAAGCCGGGTTGCCAGATACAGTATCATTATGGGCAGG
>JQIA01000353.1_pt1 | contig 22710 bp, 13 predicted proteins | sample 811431 | NCBI WGS metagenome assembly JQIA01 (sample SAMN02998118, study PRJNA258478) | marine sediment metagenome | biome: marine; feature: seafloor; material: sediment; isolation source: oil-polluted sediment collected from 3 locations (0.5 km, 0.7 km and 0.9 km)... | place: USA: Gulf of Mexico ...
TGATACGAACCGTATGTTTATCAACGATTGTCACGGATGATATTCGTCCTAATAAGGTTTTTCGTGGAGAGGTTTTACCGTCAAGGGCGCCTTCTGTTATCACCCGATCCAGCGTGAACTTCACATCATTTGCAGTAAAATCGTCGCCATTATGGAATTTAACACCTTTTCTAAGTTTAAATTCCCATGTTGTCAGATCAAGTGCGGTCCATGATTCCGCCAACTGGGGGACGACAAGCAAATGTCTGTCCCGTGTCGTCAGACTGTCAAATATGTTTTTAATCACCATCTGGGTATCCCTGTCACGGTGGTTCGTCGGATCCAGAGATATAATAGTACTGGATATTCCGACAACAATCGAATCAGGTTTTGATGCGCCGGATAGTGAGTCAGCACAGACGGCTGACGGTTGGATTAAAAGAACAGCCATGCACATTAACCACAGGCTGTACGCCCATGTTAATGTGTTTTGTTTGGCAGTGTATCGTTGAATCATGTTACCTCACAGACCATCGTTTACAGGTTGAATGATTATCTTATAAACAGTCTTGAAATGGCTATGGAAAAAGGCCCGCCTCTTTATAATATTTCATAGCACCCTGATGAATTGGAGCACTTAATGCTTCCAGCATGTTATTTTTTGTGAACGTTTCATATGCGGGATGAAGTTTTTTGAACGCATCCAGATTAGTAAAAATTTCTTTGGTAATGTTATACACGACCCGTTCGGGAATATCTTCGCTCGTACAGAAAGTTGCCTTTACACCAAACGTTTCAATATTTTTTATATTGCGTGCCCCGGGATAAAATTTAACGGGGATATATGTTCTTGTATAATAAGGCCACATGGTAACAAGTCGATCAATGCAGTCACCTGTTATGGGGACAAAGTGTACATTTCTCTTACCTTCTGTAGCATCTTTAATGGCAATATTCGGATGGCCGACGGTGTAAAAAAACGCATCAATTCGTCCATTCTGTAGCAACTGAGCAGAATCTGCAGCACGAATACCTTCAGCATTCAATTCTCTTCGCCAGTCAATTCCGCACGACTCGAGTGCATCGGTGGCATTACCGCGAGGACCAGATCCCGGATTCCCGATATTTACATGTTTTCTTTTCAGATCTGTCAGTGTTTCAATGCCCGTATCATCACCAGCGACCAGTATAACGCTTTCGGGATAAAAACTGCAGATGCTGCGCAGCTTTTTTTGAGGTCCCCGGTCTTTCCAGTCTTTTATACCGTTCCAGGCCTGATACTGACGGTCAGACTGAACAATACCAAATTCAAGATCACCAACAGTTAAGGCATTCACATTAAAGACAGAACCACCTGTTGGCTCAGCTTTTACCTTAAAACCGAAATTGCTGTTATTTTTGTTTACAATCCGGGCTATTGCCTGACCGGTTGGGTAGTAAACGCCTGGTACGCCACCGGTTCCAATCGTAACGAAAGAAAAGTCAGCAGGGACATTCCTTAAGGTATCTCCAAAAAAGTATAAGACCCCGACGCATACGACAATGGAGACAATGACACCTTTAACTATATATCCGTAAGCCTTTTTAGGGTACGCCGCCATTACTTATTCCTCAAATTTTATTCAGTGCGTTTTTTGTTATCAGCGTCAGTAAATTCGACATTTCTATATAAGATTGATCAGTTCAAGATGCTGATTTTATCAGGTCGGTGGTCATGCAGTTAAAAAAATCACAGATTAGGAATCTGTGTTGTAACTGCATTCAATTTCAATAGGATATAAATAAATATTATACCAAAACTAAAGGAAAAGGCAATATATTGATTTCACTAATATAAAATTAATTCAATCTGTTTTCGAATAACCAGAGCGGTGACTTTATTGCTGTAGAGAATGCGTACAGCATTCATTAACCTGTTGGACCAAAGTTCAAAAATTCCCCGTAAAACAGGCGGCCAACCATATAATATAGGCCGTTAATGTAAAATAATGATAACCATCAAACACTACGTCGGTATTGCCCGCCGACATCATACAACGCCCGGGTAATCTCACCAAGGGAACAGACCCTTACTGTATGCATCAACTCCTCAAAAATATTTTCGCCATTCAGAACAGCCTGCTTCAACCTCTTAAGGGCTTCCGGGGATTCATCTTTATTTTGTTCACAAAAAACATCAAGACGACTCAGCTGATTTTTTTTCTGATCATCATCAGCTCTGGAGAGCTCCAGACAAGAAACGACATTTTCAGGGTCAGCATTCAGATCCTTAAAGGTATTCACCCCGATTAGGGGGAGCTCACCTGTATGTTTCAGGTGTTCATACCGAATTGACTCATCCTGAATTCTGCCCCGTTGAAAACCGGTTTCCATGGCCCCAAGAACACCGCCCCGTTCACTGATCCTGTGAAATTCAGTTAAAACTGCTTCTTCGACAAGATCTGTCAGCTCTTCCAGAATAAAGCTGCCCTGATTCATATTTTCATTTTTGGTAAGTCCCCACTCTCTGTTGATAATCAGCTGAATAGCCAATGCACGCCTGACTGATTCATCAGTGGGTGTTGTAATAGCTTCATCATAAGCATTCGTATGCAGGCTGTTGCAATTATCATATATTGCGCACAATGCCTGAAGTGTCGTTCTAACATCATTAAACTGAATATCCTGACTGTGGAGAGATCTGCCGGATGTCTGCGTGTGGTATTTCAGCATCTGAGAACGGACGGACGCCCCATATTTTTTCTCCATGGCAATAGCCCATATTCGTCTGGCAACACGACCCATAACGGTATACTCCGGATCCATGCCACTTGAGAAAAAGAATGAGAGACTCGGGGCAAAGCTATCGATCGCCATACCGCGGGAGAGGTAGTATTCCACATAGGTAAAGCCATTGGAGAGTGTCAGTGCCAGTTGTGTAATCGGGTTGGCTCCGGCTTCAGCGATATGATAACCGGAGATAGAGACTGAATAAAAATTCCGAATTTCCTTTTCGATAAAAAATTCCTGGATATCACCCATCATCTTCAACGCAAAATCGACCGAAAAAATACAGGTATTCTGCCCCTGATCTTCCTTAAGGATATCGGCCTGAACCGTTCCCCGAATATTTTGATAAACCATTTTACAGATATCATTATAATTTTCAGGCGATGGATTTTTATCGTTTTCCTTACGATACACATCAACCTGCTGGTCAATTGCCGCATTTAAAAACATGGCAAGAATAATCGGCGCCGGCCCGTTAATGGTCATAGATACAGAGGTATTGGGGGCACAAAGGTCAAAGCCGTCGTATAAAACACGGACATCATCAACAGTACAGACACTGACACCCGATGTTCCTATTTTCCCGTAAATATCTGCACGCTCTTCCGGATCACACCCGTAAAGGGTAACCGAATCAAATGCCGTGGAAAGACGCTTTGCTTCATAGTCACCGGATAAAAGCCTGAAACGCCTGTTGGTATCTGATGGACCGCCTTCACCGGCAAACATTCGTGTGGGGTCTTCATCAACTCTTTTCAAAGGGAAGAGTCCGGCTGTAAACGGGAAAAATCCGGGAAGATTCTCTTTTCGAAGCCATTTAAATATTTCACCGGGATCACTGAATCCCGGTAGCGCAATTTTAGGTATCCGGACATTAGATAAAGACGTTTCAAACAGTGGGAGTCTTATATCGCGACCACGAACACTATATATCAGCTCATCTCTTGAATAGGCCGCCCTGGTTTTTTCCCAGCCTATAAAAAGCGTTTGCGTCTCTTCATCAACGGTCTCTTCAACGGCAGTAATTGCTTCCCGAAGACGTTCAAGAAGAGGGTCATTCGCCTCACAATCATCCAAAGTTTGAAGGGTTTCTTCCAAATGCCAGAGTTTCCGTACTGCTTCGGCCTGTCCTTTTGTTTTATCATGATACGCATGAATTACCTCTGCAATTTCAGAGAGGTATCTGACACGATCGGCAGGAATGATAATCGATTTGGATGACGATGTTTTCGTCGTAGGCTTCGGGAATTTCGATTTTAAAGAGATACCCGTTTTTTCCGCCACCGTATCAAGAATTGCATGATAAAGCGATGTGACGCCATCATCGTTAAACTTTGAGGCAATGGTTCCAAAGACCGGCATTTCATCCGGTGACTGGTCAAATGCCCGGCGATTCCGCTGGACCTGTTTTCGGACATCACGAACAGCATCCTCCCCGCCCCTTTTCTCAAATTTATTGACCACGACAATATCCGCATAATCGAGCATATCAATTTTTTCCAGCTGTGACGGTGCCCCGAATTCACTCGTCATCACATAAACAGAAACATCAGCAAGATCCACAATACTGGAGTCCCCCTGCCCTATTCCGGCTGTCTCTGCAATAATAAGATCAAAGCCGGCTGCTTTTACAACATCGATCACATCGGATAAAACCTCGGGAAATTCAGAGCCGGTACCCCTGGTTGCAAGACTGCGCATATAAATATCTGCGGTGCCAATCGCATTCATACGAATCCGGTCACCAAGGAGGGCTCCCCCGGTTTTTCTTCGGGAAGGGTCACTGCTGATTATCGCAATCCGTGGCTTTGAATAATCATTTGAAAACCTCAGAATCACTTCATCCGTCAGTGATGATTTCCCTGCGCCACCGGTACCAGTTATGCCAATCACCGGAATTATTTTGTCTCCGATGGCCGCAACCAGCTGATCTTTTATCTTATGCAGCTCACCATTGCCCGATTCTTTTGCCTTTTGAACTGCTGTAATCAGTGATGCTACTTTCTGTTTATTCTTTGAAGAAAGTCCCTTTATAGACGTATAATCCCCCGTAAGTGTCGAAAAATCGCACTTACAAACCATATCGTTCATCATCCCCTGAAGGCCCATTGTTGAACCATCTTCAGGAGAATATATTTTAGTAACCCCATAAGCCTCAAGCTCTTTTATTTCCTCAGGAACGATAACGCCACCGCCACCGCCAAACACCTTGATATGCGAAACATTTTTTTCTTTTAAAAGGTCGATGATATATTTAAAATACTCCATATGGCCGCCCTGATAACTCGATACGGCAATGGCCTGTACATCCTCTTCAACCGCCGCATCTACAACTTCTTTAACGGATCGGTTATGGCCCAGATGAATCACCTCAACCCCGGTATCCTGAAGAATTCTCCGCATAATATTAATGGCGGCATCGTGGCCGTCAAAAAGGGATGTTGCTGTAATAACCCTGATTTTATGGGCAGGGCGATAGATGTCAGTCTCGTGGCTCATGGCGGCTCCTTTGTTATATAGAGGCAACGATGCAGGTCGGGCGGCCCGTCATCCTGTAACGAAAAACTGAAAGACTATTTTTAAAAAGCTGATAATGCACCGGGCGGGTTTGCTGACCATAAAAAACAAAGCCTTATGAAAGAAAGCCCGGAAGCCCTGAACGAGCGCTCAGTCAGAAAAGTAATTCGATTCCGTTTTTTTGTCAAGATTTTTCCCGTAAGACCTGATACGAACTTTTATAAATTACTGTAATTACCATGAAATCAATTTAATCAGTCTCATAACTGTTGAATTAATCAAATAATAATTATGGGTTGACATACCAATAAACCTTTATTAAAGTTAAAGTCAACTTTAACTTTAATATTTTTGGTGTTGATATGATAAAAGAAAAAGATACATTTACAATTTCAGAATTAGCACAGCAACTTGAAATAAGCCCTTCAACCATAAGATTTTACGAAGAAAAAAAATTAATCCTGCCGGAACGAACCGCTGGCAACCAACGAAAATACAGAAAAAAAGACAGGGCCAGGCTAAAGCTGATCTTAAGAGGGAAACGATTCGGATTCTCATTGGATGAAATTTCAGAGATTTTAGGAATGGGGACCATGGAGGTCAGTGAGGTAAGTCAGATTGAGAAAAGCCTTGTCTACGCAGACAAAAAGCTTGAAGAGATCCGCCAAAGACGGAATGAGCTCGACCTGTTGGAAGAAGATATCCTTAGCATGAAACAAAACTTTCTTATTCGCAAAAAAGAACTGGAAGCTCAAAAATAAAGGAGAAATTCATGTACGACTTTTTAATGAACGCTGAAACAATAAAAATCAGAGATGAGGTCAGAGACCTCGTAAAATCTATTCCGCGCCAGATGTTAATCGATATGGATAATGACAAAATCCAGTTTCCAAAAGAATTCCTGCAGGAGGCCGGCAGAAGGAATCTCATGGGGTGCCGCTATCCGGTTAAATGGGGTGGACGTGGACTTGACTGGGTTTCTACAGGCGTTGTCATGGAAGAAGTCGGCGTTTTGGGTTATATCATGGCCTGTGTATTCGGCGTCGGGGCAGAACTTGTCTGTGATGCGATTATTATTCACGGTACAGATGAACAAAAAGAAAAATACGTAAAGCCACTTCTGGCCGGTGATATTTTTGCGGCTGAGTGCCTCACGGAACCGCGAGGCGGATCTGATTTTTTCGGCACATCAACAACGGCCGAAGATAAAGGGGACCATTTTATCGTAAACGGCCAGAAACGATTTATCGTTGGTGGCGAAGGGGCTGACTTTTTTCTGGTTTATGCTAAAACCGATTTTGAAGCAAAAGCTCACAAAGCATTGACCTGCCTGATTGTTGATAAAGGGCCCGGCGTCAATGTAGAATACTTATATGGCCTTATGGGATGCCGCGGCGGTGGGGCTGCCAGAATTGTTTTTAAAGACGTTAAAGTCCCCAAAGCCAATATCATCGGAAAGCAGAATGATGCATTTGCAGTATTTAATACCATGATGGTTCCTGAAAGACTGGGAACAGCAGCAATGACAATCGGTGCCGCAAGACCGGCCTTAGAGGTTGCAACCGGTTATACAACCAGAAGGAAGGCATTTGGCCAGACAATTAGTAACTATCAGGGTGTTAACTTTCAGATAGCCGAAGCGTCAATGCTTCTTGATGCCTGCCGCAGTATTATTTATATAACGGCAAGAGCAGTAGATGCCAATGAGCCACAGGATAAAGTAAGGCGTCTTGTCTCTGAGGCTAAAAAATTTGTAACTGAGTCGTGCCAGACAGTTGCCCACAACTCAATGCAGGTCATGGGAGGCATTGGGTATACCAATATTTTTCCGATTGAAAAAATCTTCAGGGATCTTCGTCTGGCATCTATCTGGACCGGCAGTAATGAAGTTATGTCTATGATCATTGCAAGTGAATGGTACAAAGAATACTTTGCCAGTAAAAAAGCACAATTAACCCGTGATTGCGAAAATGATGCCGCAGAAGCATTTGCGCCGGATGAAAAAATCTATGAATAAATAACGCTGCAAAAGATTATATTTACCTGACAGGCCCCCCATTGAGCAAGGTGCCTGTCTGGTAAAATTTAAATGTTCAAAGTGTTATACGCCATACTGTTTTACATTTTCTATAAGACGTTCAATCTCGGAAAGTGATATTTCAAATGCCTGTGACCCGTCATCTGGTCCTGTATTAACGCGTCCCCATTCAAGTGTAATCTCTTCGAGCTTTTTAATAGCCGATTCATTGGCCGCCAAAAGCCGGTGAATCTCTTTGATCTGATTTTCGACATGATCTGATATCTCTGTTGTTTCACCGTTTGCATCGTCAGCAGGCAGACTCTGTTTCATTAGAACAACAGAGGAAAGATTTGAAAGACCACTCAAAAGAAGTTGTTCAGCTGCAGAGGCATATCGTGAATAGGTGAGTTCCTCCGGATTCAGTTTTTCGCCCAAAAGCCAGACAAACTTCTGATACCGTTCAACGAACCTGCCGGTCTGCTTAACCGCATCGTCAAGACCATGCATGGAAAGTGATAACTCAAGATGTCTGACTTTTTTCGCAAGATCCGGGTTTACCGCAAGAAGTTTATGCCAGTGAGACGTCAGGGTCTCCTTTGATATCATAAACCGGCGTTTGTTCTCAGAGAGTTTTTCAATCATTTCACAGAGTGTATCAAGGACTTCGTCCCGGTTGTAAATGAAGGCTGTATACGTCAGAGGAAATATGGGCATTCCGGCTCTTTCAAAAATCTTATACCGGTCGAACTGAAACACATCCTCATACGCTCCGGGAAACCCTATCACATCAACAGCAAGGGCACCGTCACCGGTTGTCACAACCAGATCCATCGGAATGCCGGCAATCGGAAAGGCCTTTAACACATTCAGCCCCCTTGCCAAAAGGGCTTCTGCAAGGTCGTCAATATTTTTATCCCGCTCTGCGGCCTGCGAATGATTATGGCCGTTTTTTTTCTTAAATGAGTTGAGATAGGCTTTTAACAGGGATGTGCCCGGTATCATCGATGCATCAGCAGATAAGAAGATACACTGAGAATATCGCGCTCTGGTAATCGCAACATTAAATACATCCTGCCGGTTCAGATAAGTCCATGTACCGCTTTTTTCGCCATCACCGACGGCACAGGAGATCATCATGATATCCCGTTCCTCCCCCTGAAAGGCATAGGGTGTTCCGGCCCTCAGTTTATGGGCGGTAATGGTATCTAAAGAAAAACGGTCAAGCAGCGTTTTCTGAAGTTCTTCTGCCTGATCTCTGAAAAAAGAGAGGATTCCTATGGAGGCTTTATACGCTTCAGGGATTGTCTTTTGTGATTCAACAATCGCTTCCAGTTTTTTAAAAAGAGCCTCAAGCTCTTTCTGATTCACACCGTTCTCACGGATACCACCATCTACCCTTATCACTTCCACCGGTACTGAATCGGCATGCGTCGGCTGTTCTGTCATAATCCGTAAGCTGTCATTATAAAAAAAGGTATTACTGAATTGTATAATTTCAGGCAGGCTTCTGTAGTGTTCATCCAGCATGGTCACTGCCTCCTGTGAAGCAATCGCCTGATCTGCAAAATCAATCATGCTGTGTTCTCTGAAATCGATCCGGTTTTTAATCTCCGGAACGTCTAATTTTCGGCCAATCATCTCCTGCTTCTTTTGCGACAGGAAAGAGACATGGCGAAGCTGTTTCGGATCGCCTGAAACCACCGCCTTTTTGGCTCTGAAAAGTGCCGGTATAGCAGAAGCAATATCACATTGGGTCGCCTCGTCTATAATAACAAGGTCAAACAGCTCCGATTTCAGCGGAAGCGCTTTGGAAAGTGCCTGAATTGAACAGAGCCAGACCGGCATCGTCTTAAGCAGAATTGAATAATCGATCTCAGAAAACATCTTTTCCTGTTTTGATGAAGTTCGCGCTTTCAGCCCCTGAAGAAACGTCACCAGGTCAGATCTGTGCTTTGCAAGTATTTCTTCAACGGCTGCTTTATACTGATACTCAATTTTCTGTGCCAGAAGAGATTCTCTCTCTTTGTATGCATCCTGGATAGTCTGAAGCTGCTCATGCAAAAGGCCGTATTTTTTATTCCGTTTTTTCTGAAGCCAGATCTTGAGAGCGGCGATTACACCGACACGCCCCTTTGACAAAACGCTATCTAAAAACACACCCTCCTTAACTGACCGTTTCGATAAAGTGATAAACTGTTTCTCTTTCTGTTTGATCTCTTTTTTCTTTTTTGTAAGTTGCCTGTCTACCGGCTCACCTGCTTTTTCAACACCGATACCCCGGGTCAGATTTTCAATTGTTGTAATCAACTGCTTATGATAATTTTTACTCCCGGCCCGTACAATGGCATTGGCTGAAACCCCAAGCTGTTCCACAAGTTTTTCCTGAATCACATCGACAGCATGTTCGTTTTCAGAGACGATCAGAACCGATTCACCGGCCAGAAACCGTTCCAGGGCTATACAGGCGATCGTATAACTTTTCCCTGTTCCCGGAGGGCCGATCAGCTGACTCAGGGTTTCATGGGCAGCATTCTGAAGCGATTTTTCCTGAACAGTACTTAATATCCCGGGCACATTGTCCGGCCTGCAAATGCCATGGGTGTCCCTCTTAATCGGTTCCCGGTTGCACAATACTTTTAACGGGGCTGATACCTGATCAGCATCTTCAATTTGCCCCAGTTCATCGATAATCCCTCTTGACGTCCGGGACCGTTTGGTCAAAAGGAGCATTGCACCACCAGAGAGTACCAGACCGCTGTCTTTTCGCCTGCGCGTCCCTTTTTTCAAGCCATCTTCATCATAAAATGCCGGATCAATAACTTTAAGCCTGTTCTCACTCTCCCGTGACTGAATCCAGCTTCCTATCGCCTCAATATCCGGTGGCTGATCACTAATAAAATTAAAAATTGAATCAAGATCATGGAGTTCATCACGGTCAGAGACAAGTTGCGCCAACAGACTTGTATTCCAGCGATATTCAACAGAATCACTGATCACAGAGATCACACCGTTTGCTTCTGTAAGCCCCACTTCAGCCAGAATCAAAGGTGAACATATCTTTTTGGACGTTTTACTAAAAGCAGCAAGGCTGTTAATCCGACCTGTAACAAATAAAAAACCGGCTGTTAAAGTCTTTTCCCGCCGATAGGTATTCACAGCGTAATCGAGTTTTGAAGCGTATGGGTCATTAAGAGCCATGCAATTATCCGCATAAAGCCCTTTTGATTCTTCATCATTAAGTATTTTCAAATATTCGTGTTCTGATGCAAAGATATCCCAAAGTGTCTGTTCTCTGTTATCTGCCTGATAGCAGGCATTCAAAAAACGGATGATGTCTGTGTGCTGTCCCGGCATGCTATAGTCCTGTTTTATTTGTGAAACTTAAAGGGGAATCCCCCTGTTAATATTCGGATCAATATAGTATAATACCATATACTCTCAATTTTCTACTTTTTTTTTATTATACAACTGATCATTTATTATGAAAATTACATATCTCTTTTTCATCAGCCTGCTATGTCTAATTATCCTATGCACAACCTGGAGCTATCATTATTCCGTCCAACTTGTTAAAGCGCCTCAGACAGGGATGTTCATACCGGCGTTCACGAATGAAAAAGGCGATAGCGACAAGCTGAAATACAGGCGTCACAGTCATTTTGAAAAAAGAATATCTGTATTTAAATCTGAAATACCTGTTGAGGCGATAAAAAAAATTTCAGAAAAAGACGTCGCAATTATCGTTAACAGAATCACTGCAACCTGGTATAAACTTTTTTTTAACGATATAATGATCGGACATGCAGGGAATTTGATGAACAACCGGGCAAACGTCTGGAATCAGGTTAACTATTTCGTAATAAACCCGGATCTAATAAAAAACAATAATCGTCTGCGTATAGAGATCTGCTTTGATTATGCCATGGGCGGCCCTGAAAACCCGATAATTATTACAAATGTTGGAAAAGCTTCTGAAATTAAATCATGGTTTGATTTTATTTTATGGTACACAATCCTCATTGCTCAGGGTTGCCTTGGGCTTGCATTTATCCTCTCAATTCTATGCAGTTTCGTAAGACCGGTAAAAGAGACCGGCGAGTATCTTCTGTTTTCTGGCGGAATGTTCCTGATTGCCATCTACCTGATTGAGTATCTACCTTTTAATACTTTTTTTATACCGGTTTTTACGCTTTGGAAAATTACTGAGACCTGCCTTTTTATAGCAGTCGTTCTTATTAACTTATCTTTGTATCATCATTTTAAAAACAGACTAAACCTGATTATGTCCGGCATGATCATTCTCGCTGTTATTCTGCTGCACTTCTTTTTCTCTGATAATATGCTGACGTTTTTCGATACATGTCACAGGATATTTATTCTCATTATAATAAATTTTGCTGTATGGGGTTTTGTCGGGTTAATCAATTTCAGAAAAACCTATTATGCAAAGGGCCTTCTGGCCAGCTCCATTCTCGTTCTCCTGTGTACTGTTTTTGAGATTTATCATATTCTGGCACTCAAGCGTGCAGTCATGCAGTTCTCTGTTATCGGTGTCATTGTTTTCTGTCTCAATCAGACATTCCTGATGACCATCGAATTTATACGAACCATTGAGGGCCGAACGCGGGCTGTTGAAAAAGCACAGTCATTTTACAATAAGTCTATCCGGGACAGTATGACAGGCCTTTATAATAACGAATATATTCTTAAGAAGCTCGCCTCGTTAAGGCATAATTATTCATACATAATTATCGATATCGATGATTTCAAGTCGATCAATGATACATATGGACATCAGGCAGGCGACAGGGTCATCTGCCATGTTGCTGATGTCATAACCGGGTCTGTTCGAAAGGATGACCTTGCCGGCAGATATGGCGGTGATGAATTCTGCCTTATTCTGTCCGAATGCTCACTTGAAAAGGCCCGGGAAATCGCTGAAGAACTTATCGCTGATGTTTCTCAATATAATGACATTAACCCGAATAATGATTTTTCAATCTCTCTTTCAATCGGAATTGCACATAAAAATGAGGCAGTCCCTGATTTTAATAACGTTATTAAGGCCGCAGATGTGGCATTATATAAAATCAAATCCATGGGAAAAGGCGGTGTATTGTGTGAGGAAAAATAAAATGGGCGGTCATTCCCGTTTTAGAACAACCGCCCGCCAGTAAAATTAACCGTCTCTCAATTTTGCCGGCCTTACGACCGACAAACTGTATATTGTTTTTTTCATATTATTGTCTTTTACATATTGATTACCTCGCTGCTTAAGGTAGTTTAATCAAACAATCTTCAAAGGCCACTGGAGATTAAAATGAGTCGCTTCATGTTCAATCTGCTCTGCTTCTTTAACAAAATGTTTAACAAGTTTTCGGAGTCGTCCCAGGCCATGTTCTCTTCTGATTTTGTTTTCCATAATTTATCTCCTGACGTATATAAAATACTTAATTTGTTTTTTTTCTTTCTTGATTTTAATATAGACACAATCTTCAACTTTGTAAAGCCCTTATTACATTGTTTTAACAACCTAACTTTTTATTTGATAGGTATTAGCTTATATTTCTATATGTTATTCCAAAATATTTTCTTTAATCATTTGCAAATAAAACATTTCTGGCGATAGAAACGGTATCCACCCGCCAAAAACGAAAATTTAATGCATCATCCGATTTTAGTGTTTTTATTAAATGAGGCGTATTATCAATGTGTTGACTTGAAGCTGTATCACCATTATAATTATTAAATACCAATTGGCATCATATTCCGTGCTGCATCAAATGCTATTATTCAATACCAGCAGCAAATTACCCGGAACGAATATATTTTTCATCGTATTTCATAAACTAATTACCCGGGATAAAACCTCGTGCTGATTTTATCAGAAATGATCAGGTCTTTTTTATAGTATCGAAATAGCGTGTTTAATTAGAGCCCTGAGAAAAAAAACATCGGTACAGAAATTGATCTGTTCGCAGAATATCGTTTCAATGCCCATGGCACCGGTGACATTGAAATGGGGCTCTGTTTAAAACAATTAAACACCTTTTTTATTATAATGGATTCTGTAGATGCTTAAATTAGTAAAAGCAAATATCTTTCTCACCATACTGGCAGTCTTCTTATTATTACCGGAAGCCCATGCACAGGCATCACAGGCCACAGCAATGTCTTTTCATCACCTCTCCGTTAAAGACGGACTTCCCCACAATCAGGTTCTGGGCATGGTCCAGGATAATTCGGGGTTCATGTGGTTTGCTACACGTGATGGGCTTTGTCGATACGACGGCTTCAGGTTCAGGGTTTTTAATAATAATAAAAATGAAACAAACTCACTGTCAAATAATTACATAAAAGCAATTATCAAAGATACCGACGGTTCATTGTGGCTCGCAACAATGGAGGGGCTTAATAAATTTGATCCTCAATGGGAGCTCTTTACCCGTTTTGTTTACAACAGAGACAATCCGGAGACTCTCAGCAATAATGAGATTGAAGCCCTTTGTATCGACAGCCGTAATAATTTATGGGTCGGCACTGAAAACGGGCTTAACAGACTGGATATTAATACCGAAAAAATTGTCCGTTTTATGTCAGTCCCGGGTGACGCGGAAACACTTTCCGATAACGAAATAGAGACAATATTTGAAGACCATTCAGGTTTTATCTGGGTCGGTACCGAGGGTGGTCTGAACCGTTTCAACCCTGCAAGTGGTAAGTTTAAGCGTTTTTTACCCGATTCCTCTGATCCGAAAAGCATCAGTCACGACAAAATTGAGACTGTATTTGAAGATCGGGATGGGATCTTATGGATTGGGACTGACGGAGGCGGTATAAACCGTTTTGATCCACAAAGTGAAACGTTCAGCTCATTCAGACATAGCCCTCTTAATAACTGCAGCATCGCGTCTGATGAAGTCTCAGTCATTTATGAGGACAAAACCGGTAATCTCTGGGTAGGTCTTAATGACAGCGGACTTGAGCTGCTGGACAAAAAAACAGGGCGTTTCAGTCATTACAAACATATTCCCAACGATCCCCGGAGCCTGAGTTTTAATGAAATTAAATATATATACGAAGATAACACAGCAAACCTTTGGGTCTGTACCAAAGGCGGCGGGGTTAACAGGTATTTAAAAAGTCGCAGCCGATTTACTCACAGCAGCGATTCTCCTTTTTCAAGAGACGGTTTAACTGCCCCCTGGGTTTATACTGTTTTTCAAGAGAACCCACAGACGTTGTGGGTCGGTACAGATGGTGGTGGTGTTGACATTTTTAACTCTGAGACTGGTAACGTTAAACACCTTACGCACAGTCCCGGAGCCCGGGATTCCCTGTCGAGCAACAGAATCTGGTGTATCCTCAAAGATAAAACCGGGACTGTCTGGCTGGGAACAAAAGATAACGGGCTGAACGCCTATCATCCTGACTCAGGTAAAACAGAGCAGTATAAAGCGGATCCTGAAACACCCGGAGCCCTGAAAAGCAAATCTGTTATTTCACTTCATGAAGACAAATCCGGCGATATCTGGGTCGGAACCTACGAAGGGCTTCACAGGTTAAACAGGAAAACAGGTATATTCGAAAGATTCACGCATAATCCCGGCGAACAAAAAAATATTAAAAACCGAATCAATGTAATCAAAGATGAAATATCCGGAAAATTCTGGGTTGGAACAGATAAAGGCTTAAGTCTTTTTAATCCGATATCAGGCGGATTCTCTCAGGTTAAGCCAGTAGATACTGAACATACTCTTTTAACAGGGCGAATTCACACTATTCTGGTGACATCGCCGGAAACGATCTGGGTCGGGACAAATGGCGGCCTGAACAGATTTAATCCATCTAACGGCAGTACAACTCTTTTCACTGTAAAAGACGGGTTACCGGGCAATACAGTTTACGGCATTCTTAAGGAGAATAACAACCAGCTTTGGTTGAGTACAGGGAATGGCATTGCCAGATTCAATCCAGCAACAAACACGTTCAGGAACTACGGTATTGAGAATGGTATTAAGGATCTTGAATTTTATCAGGGAGCCAGTCATAAGGGGCCGGACGGAGAATTTTTTTTCGGGGGCAAAAACGGATTTATCCGTTTCTTTCCCGGCAGCTTTTCCGCTAACGAAAAGCCTCCGAATGTGATGCTTACAGATTTCAAAATTTTTGAGAAAAATGTCGAAACAGACCTGCCGCTTTCAGCACTTGAGCAGATCCGTTTATCTTATAAAGATTCTTTTTTCTCTCTTGAATTTGCAGCCCTCGACTTTGCAGCCCCTCTAAAAAATCAATACGCATACAAACTGGAAGGATTTGACCGGGACTGGGTCTATTCCGGTAATCGACGATATGCAATATACACAAATCTTGACGGGGGGAACTACCGCTTCAGGGTCCGTGCATCTAATAATGACGGGGTTTGGAATAATGATGCTTTTGCCATTAAAATAAAGGTCACTCCCCCTATTTGGAAAACCTGGTGGGCCTACACGTTATACCTGTTCATAGTGTCAGCAGCAGTTATCTTTTATGCCCGATACAAAACCCAAAAACATACGCAACAGCTCAATAAAAAGCTCGGGGAACTGGCGCGGGAAAAACGTCTTGCTGAAAGCCTTGATACGATGGTCAAAGATAGAACCCGGGCACTTCAGGACTCGAACGAACAAATCCGTCGTAAAAACCATATATTCAGATCATTCCTCAAAACATTCGCCATAATGAATCAGACCCTGAAACTGGATGAGTTTCTCGAGCAGACCCTTGTTCAGCTCAAAAATCTCTTTCCAAACTGGGATTTTGGTTTAATCATTGAAGGTAAGCGCCCTGAGATTATTAAGTCGGCAGTCTTCAGGAATTTTTCCAGGCAGACACAAGGGCAACTGCTGACGAACAACCGTTATCTTTTAGATAAGGATAATGCTAAATATCTGCCGAATGCTGAAACAATGAACTGGATCATTATGCCCCTGACCGGCAGGAGGCAACAGTCATTTGGTAAAATTATCGTCAGAGGAGATGATTTTACTGAGTTCTCCCGGGAAGTTATCTCAATCTTCATGGAACAGATCAACGCTGTTACTGAGAACAAAATTCTGACAGATGAACTGGAAAGAATCGCCAATACAGATAGCCTCACCAAAGCTTTTAACCGTAGCTATTTTGACAGAGAATATCAAAAATTTATGAATCAGAATAAGAAATTCAACGAAATGCATTTTGCAATAGTGATGATGGATATCAATGGGTTAAAACGTATTAATGACATTTTCGGCCACGAAAAAGGCGATGAGATGATCATCATTGCTTCCCGGATGATCATGGACGTATGTCGCGCCTCAGATATCCCGGTCCGCTTAGGTGGGGATGAGCTTTTGATTTTATGCCCGTCAACAAAGTATGAAGGTGCATTGATCATGAAAGAACGTATCTTTAATCAGGAAGATAAATATCGGCTTGAATGTCAACATCCTGATGGCAAGGTCGAAACAATCCCGGTCCATCTCAGCATAGGGGTTGCAGCATCTGATACGACACCGGCAGAGAATGTGCTCAAAAGATCAGATGAACAAATGTATAAAGAAAAGGAAGCGTATTACAAAACACGGGAAAGACATCGTTAAAATCAACTCCCATTATTTTTTGTAAAAAAGAAATCCACCGGCTGCAATGCAAACGGTACCGCAGATATAAAGCATCATCACCTGATCTGTGTATGAACCGGTAAGCGCCTTGGAAAACTGCGCGTTTACAGAACCTGACATTTGATATCCACAGAATGCCATCCCTGCTCCTAAAACAAATAATACTAAACTGATAACGGCCATTTTTTTTGAAGCTTTCTTCGCCATAACGGTCTCCTTTATCTGTTATTCAACTGAATACCTTTTTTTTAACTCAGCAATTTCACCTGAATCGATCATTGCCTGAAGTGCAATTTTCAGTTTACCCGGAACCGAACCGGGGACAGGTTGAAAGGGAAAATTTTCAGCACTGAGTGGTGCATCCTTCTCATATGAGGGGTTAGGCTGCTCTTCATAATGGGGCGAAGATCTTGAAAAGCACGTATACAATTTTGCCTTTTTTGTTTCGCAACAGTTTTTATGCACCCGAATTCCGAGAGTCTCCAATGAAATATTGTTTTTATCTTCATAATCGTCGAGTTCATCCTGAATAATTTTAAAAAAAACAGGCCGTCCGGACCGAAAAAACTTAATCGCTGTCTCAATACCGGCATTTTTTATCCCGGAATAAGTCACGCCCAAAGATTTTGCCTGAAGCGGCCATGAGCTTCCCAGCTCAAGCATCCAGATAAGGTTATAGTCCTTTATCTCAGAAAGAGACCTCAGTTCGGGCACATGAATATCAGTAAGTCCGTAGTACCGTTCATATCGATACAGGCCGTTCTCAAAATAGTAGAGAAATTCTGAGCGATAATCCCTGAATTCGCCACTCGCATAAAGGTCTACATTACCGTGTTCAAGCATAGTGTAAGTACGTGTTTTAGGCAGACGTATCACTTTAAGCTGAAACCCGATTTTTTCAACAGCCCTTTTCATCATATCATAATACAACCCTGTATTATCTGGGGCAATCTGCATGTATGGCGGTTTCCCGATATCTTTATAAACCATTTTTAAAACTGGTTTATCAGCTATGAACGTACCACTTATGCAAATCGTTGCAATGAGACATATGATAATAATCCGGGCCATCATTCTTCCTGACAGGAAATTTTTGTATTCTTATGAATTAAACAAGACAAGTTGAAGTAATATAAAATCATACCATTTTCTACTGCCATACCACAATAAAAATATAATACAGGTATTAAATTAAGACATGACATTTACCATGTGTAGAACCAAGGCATGCTTTGTTTTGATTACTACAAAATATAATTTTCCCTTCAAAAACAAAGATGAAACAAGAAGAACAGGGCTGTATGAAATTGATTTAGTCATCAGGAGATATCAGGATTAAGTGTCCATTTTATAAACCAGCCCTTCTCATTCTGATCCAGACAGACAATACCGGCGTTTTGAAACTTATAGACAAAGGTATCTTCAGATCCTGTTGTTAAAAAAGAGACAAGGTGCTCCATAAACGGCAGGTGGCCGACAAGCATGGTATTTGAATCAGAAACGATCGTTGTCGAAAATGATTTTACATCATCTTTGGGATTAATACCGTCAACCGTCGCCACTGCATGCTCTGGATTTAAAGCCTCCTGAAAAATTACGGCTGTCTGTGCAGCCCGCTTCTTACCTGAGTGACAGATTTTTGCCACAGGGATTTCATAATGCTTTGCCACGTCTGCTATTCTTTGTGCCGTTGCAATCCCTTCTTCTGATAGTCCTCTTTCAGGGTCAATCTCTTTTGAAAGACTAAGACCGTGCTGTACAAGAAATAGTGCCATGATGGCCTCCTTTGTCGATGATTGTATTTTTTAACATGCATTATAGCTCAATATAATAAGTTTGACTGCCTTTTTCAGGATAAATACTATTGAATAATCAATACTTTTTCAATAAAATTTAAAAAATATTGCCCCTCCCTTTAATCAGGTATAAAGTTGCATTATATTATATGGTAATGTATAATTTGAATTCTGAGTTAATCATAAGCGGCATGATTCCCCAGCTGTCGTTTTGACCTATAGTCAGGTCTATTACAATCAAATCAGTTATTCAGTATACATTCGTTCATAGTAAAAAATGAGTATTTTAAAAATAAGGACGGCTTCATATGAATTCAAAAATCACTATTTTTTTAATATCGACGCTGTTGTTTTACCTATCGTTGACCGGCCCGGCACTATCGGCTCAACAATCCCTGATCGACATATCAACAACCTACATATCATCCAGCAAGGTAAATGAAGCAGGTAGTGATGTTGAAGTGAGTCAGCAGATAACGCGCATCAAAGGAACACTGCCGTTGCGGCTGAATGCAAAAAACATATTAATGATCAGCCCGTCATACCAGCATCACGAGCTTAAATGGAAAAATTTCCCGGGAACCTCGGGCATCACTGAAGCCGACCTGCCCGATACGCTCCATTCCGCCGAACTTGCCCTGGGACTTGTCCATATCCTTTCCGGTAAATGGTCAGCAATGGGTCGGATTTCCGGTAGTGTAAAAAGTGATTTTGAAGATATTGACAGCCGCGACACTGTGTACGGCGGTCTTTTATCCCTGACACGCAATTTTGATAAAAAGAATAATATCGGCCTTGGTGTAACCTACTCTGACTCATTCGGTTCACCAATAGTTTTCCCCCTTCTGATGTTCAAGTGGGCGCCAACAGAACAGCTCTTTTTTCACGGGACATTACCGGTTCTGCTAACCGGGGGGTATAAGCACTCCGATAAGCTGAGCCTCGGTTTTAACCTTGAGGTAAAAGGGAATCAATACCGCCTGACTGAAAAAATGCCATGGAACGAATCCGTCTTGAATTATTCAGAAATTCTCATGGGACCCTTTATCGATTTTGCTATAGGTGAAAAAGTAAGGATTATGCTCAAATGCGGCGTTGTAACAGGCCAGAATATGGAATTCAAAGACAAATATGATACGGATAAGATTCTTGCGGAAAAAGACCTTGAAGATTCAACCTTTGCGACAGTGTCCGCTTATATCCCTTTTTAAACCGGAGGTTTTCATGCGCCAGAAGTTTTTACCACTTTTAATTATAATCATATCAACCCTGTTTTTATTTCTGACAGCAACCTCGCTTTACGCAGCAAAAACAGTGCGTATCGGTATGGTAATGGATGAAAAAACCCCTGAAACACAGGGTTTTTTGAAGTTGATAAAAAAAGAGACCCGTCAGTTAATGGGTTCAGAGTTCAGGATCCTGTTCCCGGAAGACATGAAATTTGTTTCAAAATGGTCTGCAGCAACAGCCAGAAAAAACTATTTCAGGTTGGTCAATGACAAGCGGGTCGACATTATTTTTATTGCAGGAATTCTCAGCTGCTCCGCACTGACCGATCAGAAGCAATTTCCAAAACCGGTTATCGCTGTCGGTATTATCGACCCGGTTCTGCAGGGCGTTTCACCAACATCAAAAAATACATCCGGTATTAAAAACCTGACCTACATCCTTTTTAACCGGTCTATTGAAAGAGACCTGAAACTGTTTCATAAAGTAACCCCCTATAAAAAAGTCGGTATTGCTGCAAGCGGGGAGCTCTTAAGGCTTCTTGAAAAATCGACCTGGCAGATAGAAAAAATCATGGCCGAATTAAAGACGGAGTTCAAACTGCTTCCTGCTGATGACAGTATTGAAAACATTACAGATGCCTTAGGTGATGTGGATGCAGTCTACCTCGAATATCTGGGGCGTTTCGAAGGGACGCACAGACAAAAACTGATCACCATGCTGAATGACAAAAAACTGCCTACATTTGGTGCCTCTGTTGTTGATCTGAATCTGGGCGCACTTGCTGCCGCAGCCCCGGAAGAGAGTATGCTGAAAGTTATGCGGAGAGTTGCCCTCAATATCGAAGCCGCTCTTTCCGGCGAAAAGCTCTCTGACCTTCCCGTCGGCATTACGTTTGAAGAACAGTTGACCATCAATATGGAAACAGCACGGGCAATCGGCTTTTCTCCTGGTTTTGACATCATGTCTCAGGCAGAACTGACCAATGAATTTTCAAATGAAGAAGGGACACTATATGGGCTGAAGGAGGTTATGGCAAGGGCGGTAAAGGAGAGCCTTGACCTTGGGATCAAAAAAAATGATATCGAAACAGCAAAAAAAGAGATCAGCCTGGCAAGGTCAAATTATTTCCCCACATTAACGGCAACAGTGGGAGAAACCGTAATCGACGAGAAAAGAGCAAAACTCTCCGGCGGCAGCACTGCGGAACAGACAGCAAACGGCAGGGTAAAATATGAACAACTCCTCTTTTCTGAAGAGCAGATCGGCAGCGTCACCGCATTAAAGCATCAGCTAAATGCCGTTGAACAGGCTTTTCAAAAAACAAGACTCGATGTCGGCCTGAATGCCGCAACGTCCTATATCAATGCAATGAAGGCAAAAACAGGGGAAACAATCAGAAAAGAGAATGTCATCATGACCCGTAAACATCTTGCCATTGCAAAGAAAAAAATGGCCGTCGGTTATGCGGGGAAATCAGATGTCTATCGCCTTGAGAGTAATCTGGCAACTGCTCAGACAGATCATCTGGAAGCAAAAAACAGCTATAAAAAAGCAAAAATCGACCTTAACCGGGTAATGATTCTGCCCCTGTCACAGGAGTTTTCTTTAAAAGAGACCGGGCTGGGGAATGATTTTCAGGCAAAATATATCAACAGGGAATTGAAAAGCTATATAGAGAATCCGGAAGATCTTAGTCGGTATACAGACTATCTGGTCAAAGAAGCCTTTATGAATGCACCCGAGCTTAAAGAGCTTGAAGCATCTGACGCTGCCATTGAACGGCGGTATACCTCTTTGAAACGGAAACGCCTTCTGCCCGTTGTCAGCCTTGGGGCAGAGACCGAACATATCTTTAACAGAAGCGGCACCGGAAGCGATGTCCCCGGTGTAAACCCGCCGGATGATAACTGGAGTGCCGCGGTAAATCTCTCATGGTCCCTTTTCAGCGGCGGCTCGGTTTCAACTGAAATTGACAAACTGCGGATTGAACGCAGCAACCTGAAAAAACAGAAACTGCTCTTAAAACAATCGATTGAGATGAATATGCGCATAGCGGTCCTTGATACCTCAACAAAGGCTGTCAATATGAAATCATCAGCTGTATCCGCAGACTTTGCATCAAAGAGCCTTGAATTGATAAGAGATGCCTATACAAAAGGGAAAGCGTCAATAACGGAATTGACAGACGCTCAAAACACTTCCCTCAATGCAGACCTTAACCGGCTCAATGCCGAATATGATTTTATCATGGCCATTATAACCGTTGAACGAACAGCAGGCAGCCTGTCCCTGATAGATTCTGATGAAAAAATCAGCGACCATCTTAAAACAGTTCAGGCGTTAATGGAAAATGTACAGGAGGAGAAATAATAAAGATGACGATTCATACTAACCAGGGCACCCGTAAATTACGAAGCCATACACCGATGACATTTATTCTTATGCTCGTCACGATAGTGTCTTTCACCGCATGCAGCGACGACAAAAAAGAGGTAAAAGAACTAATCAGACCGGTACGCTATCAAATGGTAACAACATCGGGAAACGAAACAACCCGATCCTTTTCAGGGATCTCCCGTTCAGGCACAGAAGCCCGGCTCAGTTTTCGGGTTGGCGGAACGGTTGTGGCACTCAATGTAAATGAAGGTGACCGTGTAAAAACAGGGAAAACAATTGCGGTCCTTGATGACAGTGACGCCCGCCTTCAATATGACAAGGCCCTTGTCTCTCTGGAAAAATCACGGATCAATAA